>Ga0315338_1001236_pt1 | contig 34751 bp, 31 predicted proteins | sample ASW8metaG_FD_204518 | JGI IMG/M metagenome (GOLD analysis project Ga0315338, IMG submission 204518) | Ammonia-oxidizing marine archaeal communities from Monterey Bay, California, United States - ASW #8 | ecosystem: Environmental > Aquatic > Marine > Coastal | place: USA: California | collected... | reverse complement strand
GCTGCGCTGGACCGCGACAATTTCATGTCGGCGCAGGAAAGTGTCGAGTTTGGATTGATCGATAAAGTTATCGAGAAACGTCCAGACGATGAAAGTGCCGAGAAGAAGAAATAAGCTGTCAAACTTGCGCGGATAAGACTTTATCCGCACTGTGGTGACAAAAGAGTACGAGCGTTGTTGTTATGTTTTACCGGGTTCGGCCCTAAATTTGCAGCTGGATCCGGTGAGGCGCCCCCTTTGGGGCATGCGGAATAAATAGGAGCGGACATGAGTAAGACATCAGGCGGGGACAGTGAGGCCAAAAATACTCTGTATTGCTCGTTCTGCGGCAAGAGCCAGCACGAAGTTCGCAAGCTGATCGCGGGTCCAACAGTCTTTATCTGCGATGAGTGTGTCGAGCTTTGTATGGATATTATCCGCGAGGAGAACAAATCCTCGCTTGTAAAATCCAAGGAAGGTGTGCCTTCTCCGCAAGAAATTTTCGGTGTGCTCAATGATTATGTGATCGGTCAATCTCACGCCAAGCGCGTGCTGGCTGTGGCGGTCCACAATCATTATAAACGCTTAAATCACGCGACGGCGAATGATGATGTGGAATTGGCAAAGTCCAATATCCTGCTCGTTGGACCGACGGGTTGCGGTAAGACGCTTCTGGCGCAAACGCTGGCGCGTATCATCGATGTGCCGTTCACCATGGCGGATGCCACCACTCTGACCGAAGCGGGTTACGTGGGTGAGGATGTAGAAAATATTGTTCTCAAACTGTTGCAAGCTGCCGACTACAATGTCGAGCGGGCCCAGCGCGGAATTGTTTATATTGATGAGATCGATAAGATTTCTCGCAAGTCCGACAATCCTTCCATCACGCGTGATGTGTCGGGAGAGGGCGTTCAGCAGGCCTTGCTGAAAATCATGGAAGGCACAGTGGCCTCCGTTCCTCCACAAGGCGGTCGTAAGCATCCGCAGCAGGAATTCCTTCAAGTAGACACCACAAATATCTTGTTTGTCGTTGGCGGCGCATTCGCGGGTCTTGATAAAGTGATCACACAGCGCGGGCAGGGAACTTCAATCGGTTTCGGTGCCGATGTGCGCGAAGAAGACACACGCGGTACAGGTGAAATTCTGCGCGGAGTAGAACCCGATGATCTGCAGCGCTTCGGACTGATTCCGGAATTTGTTGGTCGTCTTCCTGTCATCGCGACACTTGAAGACCTGGACGAAGACGCGCTGGTCGAGATCCTAACCTGCCCAAAGAATGCTTTGCTGAAACAGTATCAGCGCCTGTTCGACATGGAAGGTGTGGGCCTGACCTTCACCGAAGATTCGCTCAAAGCTGTCGCCAAGCGTGCGATTGCCCGGAAAACCGGTGCACGTGGACTGCGGTCGATCATGGAAGGCATTTTGCTGGAAACCATGTTCGAATTGCCAGGCCTGGATGGCGTCGAGGAGATTGTCGTCAACGGCGAAGTCGTCGATGGTGGCGCAAAACCGCTCTACATATATGCAGAGCGCAAGGACGATAAAGCGTCCGGCGCTTGACGAAACCCCTGGGCATCGCCACCTGATGGTGTGAGCGATGCCCAACGGGGCGTCAATGAAATCGTCCAAGGGCTAAAACCCGAATCGAGCCACGATCTGGAAGCGTTTCCAGTTCCTTCAATCTGTTGCAGGTTGAGCTGTGTTTCGACTGGTTCGCCCGTGGGCACGAATGGAGTTACCATGCCTGATACCAAAACACTTCCGCTTCTGCCCCTGCGCGACATCGTCGTGTTTCCCCACATGATCGTGCCGCTATTTGTGGGGCGCGAAAAGTCGGTGAAGGCACTGGAAGAGGTCATGCGGGCGGACAAGCAGATTTTGCTCGCCACACAAAAGACCGCTGGCGACGATGAGCCCGACAAGAATGCAATCCATTCGACCGGTGTGATCGCATCTGTCCTGCAATTGCTTAAGCTTCCAGACGGCACTGTAAAGGTGCTAGTCGAGGGCGGCTTGCGCGTTGAGATCACCAAATATCTCGACAATGAGAATTATTATGAAGCGGTCGCTGACCCGATCGTGGAGGAATCCGGTGATGAAGCTGAGATCGAAGCGCTGATGCGCTCGGTGGCCAGCAAGTTTGAAGACTATGTAAAGCTCAATAAGAAGGTGCCGCCAGAGGCCTTGGCGTCACTTGCCGCGATTACCGAGCCTGGCAAATTGTCGGATTCGATCGCCGCGCATCTGGCCGTGAAGATCACCGAAAAGCAAAACTTGCTGGAAGAGCCTGATGCGAGCAAGCGCCTCGAGCGTGTACTTGGGCTCATGGAAGGCGAGATTGGCGTCCTCCAAGTTGAGAAAAAAATCCGCAGCCGTGTCAAACGCCAAATGGAAAAGACACAGCGCGAATATTACCTCAACGAACAGATGAAGGCGATCCAGCGCGAGCTGGGTGAAGGTGAGGACGGCCGAGAGGAAATGGCCGAGTTGGAGCAACGCCTTTCAGAGGCCAAGCTTTCCAAGGAAGCCCGTGCCAAAGTTGATTCCGAATTCAAAAAACTCCGTCAGATGAGCCCAATGTCTGCGGAAGCGACCGTCGTGCGGAACTATCTGGACTGGATTCTTGCTGTGCCGTGGGGCAAGCGCAAGCGCCTCAAGAATGACCTCACGCGTGCTGAAGAAATTCTCGATGCAGATCATTATGGTCTGGAGAAGGTGAAGGAGCGCATTCTGGAACACCTTGCGGTTCAGGCGCGCACCAAGAAGCTTCGCGGCCCGATCCTGTGTCTCGTCGGTCCTCCCGGAGTTGGTAAGACCTCACTTGGACGCTCCATCGCGCGATCTACCGGCCGTGATTTTGTGCGCATGTCGCTTGGCGGCGTCCGGGATGAGGCTGAAATCCGGGGTCACCGCCGGACCTATATTGGTTCAATGCCAGGCCGGATCATCCAGTCGATGAAAAAGGTGAAGTCCTCAAACCCGTTCTTCCTGCTCGACGAGATCGATAAATTGGGAGCCGATTATCGCGGTGACCCATCCGCGGCTCTGCTTGAAGTGCTCGACCCGGAACAGAATTCATCCTTCAACGACCACTATCTGGAAGTTGATTATGATCTGTCCGACATCATGTTCGTGACCACAGCGAATACACTCAATCTGCCTCAACCCTTGCTCGACCGGATGGAGATCATCCGTATCGCCGGTTACACAGAGGATGAGAAAGTCGAAATCGCCAAGCGTCACCTGATCCCCAAGCAAATGAAAAATCATGCGCTGAAGGAATCGGAGTGGTCGCTGACCGAGGACGGTTTGCGGGATTTGATCCAATATTATACCCGAGAGGCCGGTGTGCGTAGTCTCGAGCGTGAATTGGCCAATCTGGCGCGTAAATCCGTTCGTAAGCTGGAAAGCGGTGATGCGAAATCGATTGAGGTGACGACCGAAAACCTTGGCGATTTCGCGGGCGTTCGCAAACACCGGTATGGCGAGACGGATGACGAGGACCAAATTGGCATCGTCACAGGCTTGGCCTGGACGGAAGTGGGCGGTGAATTGCTGACCATTGAAGCGGTCAAAATGCCCGGTCGCGGCAAGATGACGGTGACGGGTAATCTGCGGGATGTGATGAAGGAATCGATCTCTGCCGCGAACTCATTCGTCCAATCTAGGGCGCCGTCTCTGGGGGTGTTGCCCACTGTCTTCCGGTCAACCGACGTTCATATCCACATGCCAGAAGGCGCTGTTCCAAAGGATGGTCCATCAGCGGGTATCGGCATGATGACGGCGATCGTATCCGTGTTGACGGGAGTTCCGGTTCGCAAGGATATCGCGATGACGGGCGAAATCACCCTGCGCGGCCGCGTACTGCCAATCGGGGGGCTTAAGGAAAAACTCCTGGCGGCCCTGCGAGGCGGTGTGAAAACTGTCCTGATCCCGAAGGAAAATGAAAAAGATCTGGCCGATATTCCCGACAATGTGAAAGCTGGTCTGGAGATTATTCCGGTGGAAACGGCGGACGAAGTTCTGACGCGTGCTTTGACAGAGCCTGTTGAGCCTGTGGAGTGGACTGAGGCTGATGAAGCCGCATTGGCGGCTCTGCCACAAACGCCTCCGGCTGCAGGTGGCGCACAAATCGCCCACTAAATATCTGCGCGGCGTTAACCCTGTAGGGATTGACGCCGCGCTCTATTCCTCACAGAGTCAAAGCATGACCTACGCGAACTTTTATTTTGCCAGCTATTTTACCAACGCATCCGTGAGGGGGCGGTGACTGGCTAACGTGCGCGAAACAGGCAACGTTTTTCCAGGACCTCCCCATCGGGGAGGTCCTTTTTTATTGCGTGAAAGGAACTGAAATGAGTGATGTAAAATCCAGGAGCGACATTCGAGCGGAGATCTCGCAGATCGATCGTGACCTTGTCGACAATATTGCCAGACGATCCGAGCTCATTGAGGAGATTTTACGCGAGAAGGCCACTTCCGGCGGTTCTGTGCGGGACCGTGATCGTGAGCAGGCGGTGCTCAAGCTTGCTCTTGAGCGGGCCGATGAGCAGGGCGTTCCCCGTGACTTGGTCGAGCAATTGTTTCACTCGCTCTTCGAAGCCTCGATCCAACGGCAGAGGCAGCAATTCGACTCATTGCGTGATGAGGATCTCAATGAGGCCACCGTCGCCTATCTCGGCGGTCCGGGGAGCTATAGTCATATCGCCGCGCAAAAGCTTTTTGCCCGGCAAAACGCGAATGTGGTGCCGTCCCCCAAGCGTGATTTCTTGTCGATCTTCCGGTCGGTAGAAAATGGTGAGGTGGATTACGGCGTTGTTCCGATTGAAAACACGACCACGGGTGCCATTAGTGAGGTCTATGACCTGCTTCTGGCCGGTCGGACGGAGATTGTCGGCGAATATATGCTCAAGGTCGATCATTGCCTGATTGGGCGAGCATCTGGTCTTGGCCGCGTGACCCGCGTGTTCGGGCATCCACAAGCTCTGGCCCAGTCGCGCCGCTATCTTGCGGGGCACCCCGAGATAGAAACGCATATGGCATCGAGCTCGACTCGGGCTCTGGAGCGCTTGCTGGAAGAGGATGACACGGCCGGCGTGATCGCTGGCGGTGATGCGGCGAAATTGTTTGGCTTTGATGTGCTGGTCCGAGATGTCGGAGACCACGAACAAAACTTCACTCGGTTCATTGTCATCGCTCTGCAATCCAAACGGCCGACGCGCGCGGTGGAATGCAAGACATCGATGATGTTTACGACGCGCGATGATCCGGGTGCGCTGATTGATGCCCTGATGGGGTTTCGAGATCAGGGTATCAATTTGGTGAAGCTGGAATCGCGACCGATCGCCGGCAATCCGTGGGAGGAAATGTTCATTATGGATGTCGATGGGCATATCGAGGATGAGCGTCTTATCGCGGCGATGGAGGTCCTCCAGGCGCATACACGCGAGATTAAAATGCTCGGATGTTACGTCTCGGATCGGATTGACCAGGTCAAAATTTGACGATGCAAAAATTGATCTTCGACGGCGTGTGCCTGCCCTCCGCATTGGCGCCATCGCGTGTTAGGCGATGGCGCCAATGCGAGAGAATTTAGTCCTGGGCGACATAATCGCTGAGCAGTTTTTCCTGCTTGGCGCGTTCGACCTTTGAACTGAATTGCTCATTGATGCGGGTTTCCTGCAGTGTCTTGACCAGCGTGATCAGGGATCCTGTCAGAAACAAAATGCCCATGCCCACATAGCCTTTGGTCGAGATGTCGACAGGCATCAACAGAAGCGACAAGCCCAGCATGGCATAGGCGACGATGACGCAGGCATAATTGAAAGTGATCCAGAGTTTTGATTGTCCCAGCATGGGGATCTCCTATTTGTCTTGTTGTTGAGAGCGCAGGCGTGACAGCACGTCTTCACCGCGGGTGCGGACGGGGGCGCCCAGTCCTGATGCGGCCAGGCGATCGACGAGATCGTCACCGTCGAGTTCGGCATTGAGTTGGTCGAGAATGTCGAGCTCTTCGACCACGTCCGAACTCTCCAGCACCCGCTTGAGCACGGCTTCGCCCTCCACCAGAGCCGCAGCGCCCGCGATATCGCCACGCAGCGCCGTGGCGGAGGTGCGTTCAGCGTCCAAGGAGCGTGCGGTGTGCAGGCCCTGGCGAAGTTCGATCAAGCGCCGCTGGCACTTCTCGATCATCAAACGCAGGCGCTGAGTACTCATCCTCGTCTTGTCGACGGCGCGGCTGCGGGTGTCGCGTTCTGATTCCAGATCGGCGAGCGCGCCTGCGGCCTCCTGGGCCAAGGCGTCCATTTCGGCATCGAGGGCCGCCATCGCCCGGGCTTCCAGATCCGTGATGCGCGTGTTCAGGGAGGTGAGGGCGCGAGCCTCGTTACGCTCGCGCATAATCATTGTGGCCAGAGAGCGTTTGGCGGTGTTGTGACCTTGTTCTGCCTCGCGGATCTTTTGTTCGAGGATCAGAACGGCATGGGTGCTTTCAAGCTGGTCCCGCGCGCGTTCACTGCGTCCGCGGACGATCGTCATCAGGGTCGAGAACATGTGAATCTCCTTTACGAACTTTGTTCACAAAATAAACGGTAGACGGGAATCGTATTCATGCAAGCGGGAAATTGAAATAAATTCGGCAACCGTACTAGTTGATTTCATTGGCTGTTTGAAATGGGTGTGCCAATTGTGCGCGAAACCCATGCGCTGGTTGATCGACTTCATCCACGCCGTAGGACTCAGGCCAGCCATCGGGCAGGTAGAGGGTGCCAAACATCCGGTCGATGAAGCTGAAATGCACGGCGTAATTCTTGTTATAGGCTTCAACCTGGTTGGCGTGGTGCCAATGATGGTGGCGCGGCGTGACAAAGATCGGTTCGATCCAGCTCAGATCCACCCTGAAATTGGCATGCAGGAAGGTTGCGTGGAAGCTTACAAAGGCGGCGTAGATACCGACGATGACCGGATCAAATCCCAGCAGGAAAACCGGAGCCAGTGTGGCTGTCCGTGTGACCAGCGCCTCAACGAAATGCAGGCGCGAGGATGCCAACCAGTCCATTTGCTCGGAGGAGTGATGCACGGCGTGGACGCGCCACAAAAACCCGCCCTGATGATACAGGCGGTGGATTGTGTATTCGACCAGATCAATCGACAGCAGGATCAGGATAAATTGTAAGGGCAGGGGCAGGGCGGAGACGAAATTGGTGACCGCCTCAAAACGCGCCCAGCCAACTGTCGCCGTAAGAATTGCGTTGGATGCAACCAGAAAGCCGCCCATGGCGAGGTGCATGATAAAGAAGTATTTCATGTCCAGAACCCACTCGCGGCGCAAGGTGGGTTGCTCTTCATTGACCGGGGCCAGACGCTCCAACAACACAAAGGCACTGCCGACGACCAGCAGGCCAATGACGAACCAGTCCAGGCCGATGTAGAAGCCAGACGCCTCAATTGTGCCGAGCGTCGTGTCGGCCCCGCCCATGATAGAGGCGATCGCCAGGCCGGCGAGGCCGATTACTGTCGGCATGAGCTTGCCACGCAGCAGCGCAAAAGCGCCAAAGCCTCCGCAGGAAATCATCAGCGCGCCCAGCCCAGCCCGCAGGGCAGGAATGTTGTAGGCCTCGCGAAGTTCCGGCGTAGTCAGGAATTCAGGATAGTTGAAAATCAAGACGCCCATCAGGCTCAGTACGCCGAGCAGCAGGCAGACCCAGGCGGAGAAGCGACCATCGCCAATGCGGAACGAGATTGTGTGGCGCTTGAGCTGATCCGAGAGCGTAGTGGTAGTGCTGGAGACGTATTGATTCATTGGGCTTTCCTTTAATGAACTATGTTCATAAAACATGACGCGTTTGGCATTGCAACATTTAAATGAACATTGTTCATTTAAACTGCATGCGCTATAAGACGGCATGAAAAAGAATCAAACACTTGAGCCAATCGCTGTTTCTCCCCGCCCGCGAGGCCGTCCCGGGCTGGGTGCCGATGCCCGAGAAAAGGTCATCGCGTCTGCGTCGGAAATTTTGATTGAACGCGGTCTGGACGGCATGAAGGCGAGGGCGATTGCGGAACGCTCCGGGCTTGGCGTCGGCTCAATCTACAAATTGTTCGATGACATTGACGGTGTGACCCGGGCCGTCAATTTGCGGACCTATGAGGATTTCGCGATTTTGCACCGCCAGGCGCTTGATGCAGCCTCCTTGCCGGGTGCCTCGGTGCAGATGAGATTGATGGCGCTGGCGCGCGCCTATGTGGACTTTGTTCTGGGCAATTCGCGGCGCTGGAGCGCTTTGTTGACGTTCAATGCCAATCAGGAAGGGCCAGGGCCGGAGGCCTATGCGAAAACGCGCCAAACCCTGTTTGATATGGTGGACAGCGTGATGATCGACTTACCGCGCCTGGGCGATAGCACCCAACGGACCCGGGCGACACACGCTCTGTGGGCCTCGGTGCACGGGATGGTGGTTTTGGGTTTGACCGGCCAGGAAACTGACGCGCAAGTCGCTGAAACCATTCGCCAGATCGAGACTATTGTGGGGGCCGTTGTGCGCGACGCAGGCGGATAGCAGCAACACCCCCTTGCAGGGTGTGCGCGAGCAGACTAGAACCCACGCAGATCGTAATGATCGGGCGGTTAGCTCAGTTGGGAGAGCATCTCGTTTACACCGAGAGGGTCGGGGGTTCGAGCCCCTCACCGCCCACCATTTTCCCTACAGATGATAGATGATTCGCGTGTGCCCTTGGGGCAAGTATCTGATTTGCGTGTGTTTCTCTGCTTGTCCTAAAGGTGCGCCAGCCTGACCAGGCTTGTTGCGCCTCAATAAGCCAGATCAGTTTCGAATAGTGTCGCGATCAATGGGCCCAGATTAGCGGGATCGAAAATATGGACCTGGCTGCGAGCGGCATGACGCTGGATGGCGTCACGGGTCTCCTTAACGGGTACAGGCCCCGGCCTCATCTCGTTTATGATCACTGTGCACGGTCGATCCAGTGCGCGCAGGGCGGTCAGCGTGTGAGAGATGGTGCCCAGATAGGCGCCGGTGATGAGAGCTGGGTGTGCGTCGAGCTCGGTGATCAAATCCAGGTTTAGGCCATTCTCGGCAATCGGAGACATCACGCCGCCAGCGCCTTCAATGAAGGTGGGCCATTGGCTGTGTGTCTTGTCGAAGCACCAGTCGGTGATGGCTTGCAGGCGCAAAGTTCGCTTTTCGCGGCGGGCCGCCATGTCGGGCGAGAGCGGGGCGATGAAGCGCCAGGGTGTCGTCGCCTTGATGGTTTGTGCGTTGATGGCGTGACCATTGGCTTTAAGCAGGCGTGCTGTGTCTGTTTTGGACACGGCTTTGGTATCGAAGCCGGACAGAACCGGTTTGAGGATGCGGGCTCGTCCGCCCGCGGTCCGATTGGCGGTGAGCAATGCGCATAATACGTGAGTTTTTCCGATATCGGTTCCTGTGCCGGTAAAAAATATCGGTTTTCGCATTATTGGGCCGCCTCGTATTGAAGGCGGATATCTTGCACGGCCTTGGCGAGCCTGTCGACGTCGGTTTCGCTGTGGGCGGCGGAAAAAGTGACGCGAAGTCGGGCGGTTCCCTTGGGAACCGTCGGTGGGCGGATCGCGGCGACGAGCAGGCCGGCCTGGCGAAGACGCTCAGACGCCTCCAGAGCGCGCGTTTCATCACCAAGGATGACCGGGACAATCGGTGAGGCGGGGTCAGGCAGGCCAGCAGCCGCGCAGAAACGGCGTGCCAGCTCCAGCGGGCGTTCACACAGATCGGGTTGTTGTTCGACCAAATCGAGCGCCTTCAAGGCCGCAGCAATCGCTGCAGGCGGTGGCGCCGTGGTGAAGACGAGCGGTCGCGCGCGTGTGCGCAAGAGCTCACAGACCTGATGCGAGGCTGCCAGATAGCCGCCATAACTCCCCAGCGCCTTGGACAGGGTACCCATTTGCAATGGAGCCGTAGCGGCCGTTGTGAAGGCGTTTGCGGCGCCGCGCCCGCCCGCGACCGTGCCAATGCCGTGGGCATCGTCGACGAGCAGCCAGCTGTCGTATTGATCCGCCAGTTCGATCAAGGTGGGCAGGGGGGCGATATCGCCGTCCATGGAGAAAACGCCATCGGTCAGGATCATGGCGTTGCGCGCATCGCCACGCGCGGCGGCCAGCCTGGCGGCCAAGTCAGCCATGTCGTTATGGCGAAACATTTCGACGCGGGCGCGAGAGAGCTGGGCACCGGAATGCAGACAGGCGTGGGCGTATTCGTCGATCAGGACGAGGTCGGTTGAGCCCAGCAAGGCCGGTGTGATCGCCAGATTGGCGAGATAGCCGGAGCCGAAAATGATGCAGTCTTCTGTGCCCTTGAAGGCCGCCAGGCGCTGCTCCAGCTCAAACAGGAGCGGGTGACCACCGGTAACCAGCCTTGAGGCGCCTGAGCCGGCACCGTGCTCGAGCACGGCCTGACGCGAGGCCTCGATGACTTCGGGATGATGGCTGAGGCCGAGATAATCGTTGGAGCAAAAATTGATCAGGCGCTCGCCGTCACGCTCAACCGCGACGGCGTCCAGCGTTTGGGTCTGCGCCAGCTTGCGGCGCAGATTGCGTCGCTCCAGGCCTTCCAACTTGCGGGCGGCAAAGCGGTCCAAGGATGTCAGTTTGGATGTCATCTTCGCCCTGTCGCACGAATTGAAGGCCTGCTAAAGCCTTCTGATGATCACGACAACACCTGATGCCCCCGTCAAATTGTCTGAGCCAGACTGGTTTGACCCAAAATCCCGCCATGTCTGGCGTCCCTACACGCAGATGAAAACCACGCCGCCCTCCTTGCCGATCGAGTCGGCGCAAGGCGTTACGTTGAAACTGTCAGACGGGCGCGAACTGATTTGTGGCGTGTCGTCCTGGTGGACGGCTTGTCATGGCTATAGCCATCCCCACATTGTCGGCGAAATACAGCGACAGGTCGGGACATTATCGCATGTCATGCTGGGTGGGCTGACCCATGAACCGGCAGAGCGACTGGCCCGGCGCCTGGCCGATCTCTCACCGGGCGATCTCAATCACGCTTTCTTCTGCGAATCCGGCTCAGTGTCAGTGGAAATCGCCATGAAAATGGCGATCCAGTACTGGCTCAATAAGGGTGAGCAGGGGCGCCAGCGCTTCGTTTCCTTCACCAACGGCTATCATGGCGACACCTTCGCCACGATGTCGCTGTGTGACCGCCAGGGGGGCATGCACAAGCATCTCGTCGATTCGATGCCCGAACAGATCAATGCGGACATTCCCGAAGGGCCGGAGGCCCAGGCGCGTTTTGAGGCGGTGCTGGATGCGCATGAGGGCACGATTGCGGCCGTGGTCACCGAACCCCTGGTGCAGGGCGCTGGCGGGATGAAGTTTCATTCCGTCGAGGCGCTGCAATTCATGCGCAAGGCCTGTGATGATCGCGGGCTATTGCTGATCGTCGACGAGATCATGACCGGCTTTGGCCGGACCGGGACAATGTTTGCCTGTGATCGGGCTGAGATCGTACCGGACGTCATGACCCTCTCGAAGGCGCTGACGGGGGGAACATTGCCGCTGGCGGCGGCGATCGCAACGACGCGCGTCTTCGACAGTTTCTGGAGCGATGATGACGGCAAATGCCTGATGCATGGCCCCACCTATATGGGCAATCCCGCCGCCTGCGCCGCGGCCAATGCCTCGCTGGACCTGTTTGAAAGCGAACCGCGCTTGCAGCAGGTCGCGGCCATTGAGGCGGCGTTTGCGCGCTATCTGCCGACGCTGGAGGATATTCCAGGACTGGTGGAGGTTCGCTGGACCGGCGCGCTGGGCGTGATCGAGATGGAATCACTCAAGGAGCTCGACGCGCTCAAGGCCGCCTTTGTTGAGGCCGGTGTGTGGGTGAGGCCGTATAGCAATGTCATCGTATTGATGCCGCCCTTTGTGATCAGTGAAGACGAGCTGGAGACCTTGCTACGTGGGGTTATCACCGTCACACGGAGCTGGGCACAAAGCGTGTTTGACTAGCTTTACTGCAACGCGCTGCAATCAAGCTGCATTGCCTGCCCAAAGCCGCTTGACCGCACCCGGTGCGCTGCGTAAACAACGCACCTCGCTTCGGCGAGCCCGAATGCGGGTGTAGCTCAGTTGGTTAGAGCGCCGGCCTGTCACGCCGGAGGTCGCGGGTTCGAGTCCCGTCACTCGCGCCATTTTCTTCTTTAAAATCAAATAGATGAAAATGGCGCGGACCGAGTGTTCCGACTCGTCATCATTCAAGCATTCCGACTTTGAACTCCGCCACGGTAAAACCTTGGCTTATCAGCTTTGAGCGTGGTTCTATTATCGCTGCGACAAATGCTAAGGGTAATGCGCGCTCGGTCGGAGATAATTGTGCCTTTCCCAATTATTTATCGTGATCAATCCGGTCTGTTTGATCGACGACGTCGGCGACGGGGTTGTTCCGCATCATTTTGTCTGTCTGTCGTGGAGCTTTGCGTTTGATTGTTGCCTGACTGACGGCGGTGTTGGGGCATGTTGTTTCGACCATATGGCCGAGTCGTATTTGTTTGCTGTGACCGCTCAGGAGACGCCTCTTCTCGCTCTATTTCAGCTTGTTCTTTCATTGTTTCCGTGTCGACAGTCGATCTATTTCCCTCGTTATCGTCACCGTGATGCAAACGACGGTGCTCGGTTTGGAGTGGCCCATTCATGTCAGCCGAGGGTTGTTCTTGATTTTGCAACACTATCGTAGCAAGGCCGAGTGTGGTGAGAAGTATCATTAGTTTCATCTGCGCCTCCCGTTCTGCCTCGAAGCCTATATCGAATTACTGACATTTGAAAACGGCCGATCTACCGATTTTATTTCTCGGTAGGGTGTGCCGGCGCGTTTTGGTCGGTGCAGCGATCCATCGGTCGGAATTAGCGGCTTATTGAGTAGGGTCAAACGTCAGGTTTTCATGGGACATGGTCGATCACAATCCCCATTTCGAATTTTGTTCGAACAAGTCATGCTCAGTCCATGATGCAACCCCAATTGATACGAGCCGCGCGCAAACAGCGCAGACGCAACAAGTCACCCCGGTGGATTCCTATTGTAGCAATCTTGATGCTATTAGGGTTTGTCCTGGTATTTGGCCGTTAGTCGATTCTATTTTTGAAGGTGATGCTTGAGCGAAAAACCGCCAATAATTCGCGAAGCAAATGGATCAGATGCCGGGGCGTTGATAGTCTGCATCGATGCTGCGTACGCACAATACACCGCTCGAATATCCGATCTTCCCCCGGTCTCCGAAGGGGTTGGCGAGGCGATCGAATGTGACCAGGTTTGGGTCATCGAGCGAGCGTCTGAAATTATCGCTGGCTTGTTCCTAGTCCCTCAAAGTCAATTTATGAAACTTGCCAATTTGGTGGTTCATCCAGAGCACAGTGGCAAGGGTTATGGACGTAAATTGATTGAGCTCGCCGCGATCGAGTCAAAACGACAGGGATACCGAGAAATGCGCCTGAATACCCATGTGGAGATGCCGGAAAATATCCAGCTCTACCAACACCTGGGTTGGACCATCAGCCAAAAGCGCGAAAACACAGTTTCGATGATTAGGAGCTTGCGGAATTAGCGAGCGTGTCAACGTTCGGAATAGGTTGAAACAAACTGCAATACGAAACACAAATAGGCACACACACCAATTTCCCACCGCACCTACGATTTATGGTGTATGTGTCCGTGGTTACTTTCAGCATCCCTAGTTATTTTCCTGTTTTTCCCGGAATTTTTGGGGACGAAAAATTATCAACTCTGTCGATATCGATCGAGTGTCTGGCGCAATTGGATCTTTGTATCTGCATCGCAAAAAGCGGCGTCGATAGCGCACTCTGAAATGACCAGCATGTCCGATGTGTTCAAGTTAGCGCTCTTCGCCATCTGGCTGTATTCGCTTTCAATACTGGTATTGAAGAAGGGTGGGTCATCGGCCCCCAGCGTGACCTGACAGCCAGCGTCGCGAAAGCGGCGGAAGGGGTGTGCATCTCTGGACGGATAAATGCCGAGAGCGAGGTTTGATCCAGGACAGATTTCAAGTGTCACCGCCTCGTCTGCGAGGCGCCGTACGAGTTCACGATCTTCGATCGCGCGCACGCCGTGGCCGATGCGCTGCGGTCGTAATGCGTTGAGCGCGTCCCGGACACTGTCGGGGCCGCAGACTTCTCCGGCGTGAACGGTGAGGGCGAGGCCGGCTTCGCGCGCAATATCGAAGGCGGGCGCGAAGTCTGCCATGGTGTGGAGGCGCTCATCGCCACCCATGCCAAAGCCGGTCACACTTGGATGTGGGTAATCGGCGACCAATTGGGCCGTGTCACGGGCGCGCTCCGGTCCGAGATGGCGCACGCAGGTCGCCACGACGCGGCCGACCACTCCGGTTTCGGCCTCTGCATCGGCGAGCCCCTGGGCCATGGCGTCCACCATGGCCGGGTAGGCGAGGCCGGCTGTCTCGGCATGGTCGGGCGAGGAGAACACTTCGCCATAGATCATGCCGGTGGCGGCGGCGCGTGTGAAATAGTCATGGACGATATCGCGATAATCCTGCTCGGACCGGATCACCGAGGCCACACTGTCATAGGCCGCGAGGAAGCCGCTGAAATCATCCCACAGATATTGACCGTTCCTGATCCGCAAAGCCTCAGGCAGGGCCAGATTATTTCGGTCGGCCAATCGCCGCATCAGATCCGGATGGATGGTGCCTTCAATATGACAATGCAGATCGATGGTCGGGAACGGTGCCGGCCGAGGCTTGCCGCCGAATATGCGTGACAGGAACGAGATCTAGTCGCTCCCTGATTCCAGCACAAAGGCGGCGGGCAAGAGTTCGGCGAGGGTGAAGCTGCGCCGAATGGCCGCTTCATCGCCGACATGGACAGGTGTGTCAGCTCCAGCAAACTCGGCTAGTCGCTGCCGACACCCGCCACAGGGTGGAACGAGTTGTGCACCGGTGCCAACCACGCAAACTTCGGTGATTTGCGTTTCCCCGGCCATGATCATCGCGGAGATCGCGGATGTTTCGGCGCACCAACCTTCCGGATAGGAGGCGTTTTCGACGTTTGCGCCGGTATAAATTTTACCGGAGGCTCCGCGGATGGCGGCGCCGACATGGAATTTGGAATAGGGTGCATGCGCCCGGGACCGGGCCGTGCTGGCGGCCTTGTGAATTTCGTCTGTCATACTGCTGTCCTAGAGCGCCACACGACATTTGCCAAGTTTTACAAACGGATGTTGGGCTCAATTAATCGCGATGCCGACCGGATTGTGCTTGCAATGCGGTTGGGTTCGTGGAATAGGGCCCTCACACATTCCGGGCGTAGATGATGATTTCATCGGCGGGATGTGTTGGCTTTGACTTTCCTCGTGATCTGTCACGCGCATTGATCGTTGCCATTCGTGCCCTCGAGGCGCGGACCACACTGGCGGCTGATCTGCGCAAGCTACCTCCAATAAATTATCTGTCGCGAATTGCGGACAATCGTCTGCGCGCGCATCAAACTGGATATATACGTTTGACACAATTCAAGGACCTCGGCCTCGCCGAGCCTATTCTCAAGGCCGTAACAGCCGAGGGATATACCAACCCAACTCCAATTCAGGCCGGTGTTATTCCGGCTATGCTGACCGGCCAGGATATTGTCGGTATTGCACAAACCGGTACTGGCAAAACCGCAGCGTTCACGCTGCCGCTTCTGCATGAAATTTCGAAGCAGAAAATGGGACCGGCCCCGAAAACCTGTCGCGCTCTGATTATGGCCCCGACACGCGAGCTGGCAGCCCAGATTGCCGACAGCATCCGCGCCTATGGCAAATACATGCGCCACAGCGTGACTGTCGTCGTGGGCGGCGTTAAGCCGGGGCCGCAAATTCGAGCGCTGGCGCGCGGCGTCGATGTCGTTGTCGCGACACCGGGGCGGTTGTTGGATCATGTCTCTCGAGGCGTCCTGCGTCTGGATCGCACCACAACGGTTATCCTCGACGAGGCTGATCAGATGCTGGACCTTGGCTTTGTCCCGGCGATCCGCCAGATCATGGCGAGCACGCCAGATGAGCGCCAGACATTGTTGCTTTCTGCGACAATGCCCAAGCAGATTCGTCGGCTGGCAAATGACTTTTTGAACCGTCCGGTTGAAGTCTCGGTTGCGCCCAATTCCAAGCCGATTGACCGGATCGACCAATCGGTGATTTTCGCCGAAAAAGTCGACAAGCGTAAAATGCTGGCACCGCTCCTCTCGGAAGATGATGTGGAATGCGCCATCGTCTTCACACGCACCAAACACGGTGCAGACAAGGTGACAAAAGATCTAATCAAGTCTGGCCTGCAAGCCTCTGCCATTCACGGCAATAAGTCGCAGAATCAGCGCCAGAAGACGCTGGATGGCTTCAAATCCGGCAATATCAAGATCCTGGTGGCGACCGATATCGCCGCGCGCGGCATTGATGTGTCCGGCGTGTCGCATGTGATCAATTTTGAACTGCCGAACATCGCGGAGAGTTATGTGCACCGCATTGGTCGTACCGCTCGAGCGGGAAAAAGCGGCATTGCGATTTCTTTCTGTGACGGCGAGGAGCGGGCCTATCTGCGTGATATCGAAAAGCTGATCGGCATTTCCATTCCCCGCAAGAAAATGGATGGGGCACTGGCCAATTACGCAGACAAGGTGGCCCAAAACAATTTGGACAAGGTGGTCGGCGCTTTGGACGATGGCTCCTCGCAGGGCAATCGGAACAATTCTGGCGGGCAGGGTGGTGGTCAAAATCGCTCCCGCCGTCGATCTTCGACCACCAAGAACAAGCCAGCCTGGGGCTCCAAGCAATCACGCAATAAGCGTCAGGGGCAAAAGCAGGGACAATCCCAGTCTCAAGGGCAATCCCACTCACAGGGAAAATCCCAATCTCAGGGCCAGTCTAAGGGGCAGTCTCAGGGTCAGGGACGGTCCAAAGCTAATGCCGGCGGGCGCAGTCTTCAGACCCGTCCGAAAACACGTTCGGGTGCCTGACTTGCCAGACAAATTTGATCAAAACTGATTATCCAAAGCGGGACTGTTTATCTGACAGTCCCGCTTTTTGTTGGGGCCTCTGCTTGAGATACTTCTCGCATGAAATTTGCTCCCGCAATTGCGTTTCGCCCCTTGCTGTCATTGAGTGCCGTCTGGCCGCCCCTGGCCTTGGCTCTCTTGGCAGGCGTGATCGGCTTGGTCTCGCCATTCATTTGGTTGAAAATAGCGGCGGTGATCGGCGTTTTTCTCCTGATCGCCGATACAATCGCGCGGCACCGGCAATTTGAAGAATTGCGGATCTCCCTGCGTCGTACGGGCGGTCTGACTGGACAGGCTCTGGCGCGCTTTCGCAAGGCCCGGACGGCCTGGTGTTCTCGCCGCGCGGCGCTTGCGGCGAGCTTTGCGGAGGGCTTTGGCCGGGAGTCCCGTGAACTTGTCCACAGTTGGGGGTACCGGCCCTGGCATGTTTTTCCCGATGGCGCTTTCTCGGCACGATCTCCATTTTTGCGTGTGGAGTTTTGGAAATCCGTGCTGGGACTAAGTCGGGGCTAGATTTTGGACGTTTCATGAAACGTTACTAAAGTGCGAACCTCTCGCAACTAGCGTGGTCCGCTTTCCCTGCGACATCATGAACTGATGTCAGGCAGTCTTTTATCCTTGCCCGCAGCCTTCGCTTTGCCTAGCTTCCGCCCAAATCCGGGCAGGGGGCCTATGTGGCGTTGCGATTCGTTACCCGACGAATTCCGCCAGCTAACTTTCGGCCTCCCGCGCATTTATATAGTCGGACTGGACGAGGTACCTGGCGATGGACGCGTTGCTACTCGATTACCTTCCCGTTTTGATCTTCGCCGGTATTGCGGCGGTGATCGGGATACTCTTCATGGTGATGGCCTTTGTGCTGGCACCCAGTAATCCGGATCCGGAAAAGGTCTCCACCTATGAATGTGGCTTCAACGCATTCGACGATAGTCGAATGAAGTTTGATGTGCGCTTCTATCTGGTGGCCATCCTCTTTATCATTTTCGATTTGGAAGTCGCGTTCCTGTTCCCGTGGGCGGTGACGCTGCGGGATCATCTGGGCGTGTTTGAATTCTGGTCGATGATGGTCTTCCTCGGCGTTCTGACCGTCGGTTTCATCTATGAGTGGCGCAAGGGTGCGCTGGAGTGGGAGTAAACCATGGCGTCTGATCTGATCACCTCCGCGAAGGCACCGGCACAGTCTGCTGGCCGCGCGACCGTTCCGGGCTATGACCCGAAAACGCATGATCCATATTTTGATGGCGTTTCCGACGCGCTGGCCGACAAGGGATTTGTTGTCGCTGCCGCCGACGATCTGATCACCTGGGCGCGCACCGGCTCGCTGATGTGGATGACCTTTGGTCTGGCGTGTTGCGCCGTTGAAATGATGCACGCGGCGATGCCGCGTTATGATGTGGAGCGGTTTGGTTTTGCTCCGCGCGCTTCGCCTCGTCAGTCTGATGTGATGATCGTGGCGGGTACACTCACCAACAAGATGGCTCCGGCCCTGCGCAAGGTCTACGACCAGATGCCAGAGCCTCGCTATGTCATCTCGATGGGTTCGTGCGCCAATGGCGGGGGTTATTACCACTATTCCTACGCAGTCGTTCGCGGCTGTGACCGGATCGTTCCGGTCGACATCTATGTGCCCGGGTGCCCGCCAACTGCGGAAGCTCTGGTCTACGGCATTCTGCAGCTGCAGAAGAAAATCCGCCGGGAAGGTTCGATCGAGCGATGATCAAGACGTGCACCAGGGGACAGTCATGAGCGATAGCCTCAAGGATCTCGGACAACACATCGCCGCAGCGCAGGAAAACGCTGTGACGGAGTGGAATATTGTCCGCGGTGAGCTGACCATCGAGATCCATGAAGACCGGATCGAGGACGTGTTGCGCTTTTTGCGCGATGACCGTGCCTGCCGGTTCACGACATTGATTGATATTTGCGGTGTGGATTACCCAACGCGCGCCGAGCGCTTTGAGGTGGTCTACCACCTGCTGTCCATGCATCAGAATCACCGCATTCGCGTGAAGCTGACTGTGGACGCTGAGACGCCGGTCGCCAGTGTTGCCAAGATCTTCCCGGTCGCTGACTGGTTTGAGCGCGAAGCCTTCGACATGTATGGCATCGTGTTCTCAAACCACCCTGATCTGCGCCGTCTGCTGACGGATTACGGTTTTGAAGGCCATCCGCTGCGCAAGGACTTCCCGCTCACCGGCTATGTCGAAGTGCGTTGGGATGATGAGCAGCGGCGAGTGGTCTATGAGCCGGTTGAGCTGGTCCAGGAACATCGCGACTTTGATTTCATGAGCCCATGGGAAGGCGCGAAATATGTGCTGCCCGGCGATGAAAAGGCCGAGACTAAAGAGGGGAATAGCTGATCATGTCTGACGTCGAGACAGCCCCCCGTAATTTCACGATCAATTTCGGCCCACAGCATCCCGCGGCCCACGGCGTTTTGCGTCTGGTGCTGGAGCTGGATGGCGAGGTGGTCACCCGGGTTGATCCGCATATCGGCCTGTTGCACCGCGGCACCGAGAAGCTGCTGGAGCACAAGACCTATCTGCAGGGTATCGGTTATTTTGATCGCCTTGATTATGTCTGCCCGATGAATCAGGAGCATGCCTTCTGTCTCGCGGCAGAGCGGCTTGCCGGTATCGAAGTTCCAAAGCGTGGCCAGTATGTGCGCGTGCTGTATTGCGAGATTGGCCGGATCCTCAATCACCTGCTCAACGTCACCACGCAGGCGATGGATGTTGGCGCGCTGACACCGCCGCTCTGGGGTTTTGAGGAACGCGAAAAACTGATGGTGTTCTATGAGCGCGCCTCGGGTGCTCGCATGCACGCCCATTATTTCCGTCCGGGCGGTGTCCACCAAGACCTGCCACCGGATTTGCTGCGCGATATTCGTAAATGGTGCGCCGAATTCCCGGCCGCGCTCAAGGATATCGACGCGCTTTTGACCGAGAATCGCATCTTCAAACAGCGCAATGTTGATATTGGTGTGGTCACCAAGGAAGACGTGCTGGCCTGGGGTTTTTCCGGCGTGATGGTCCGCGGTTCCGGGGTTCCTTGGGATCTGCGTCGCTCGCAGCCCTACGAAGTTTATGACGAGCTGGAATTTAAAATTCCGGTCGGCAAGAATGGCGATTGTTATGATCGCTATCTGTGCCGCATGGAAGAGATGACTGAGAGCCTGCACATCATGCTCCAGTGTCTCGACTGGCTGGAAAAAGACGAAAACCAGGGCGAAGTCCTGGCGACCGACAGCAAGTTTTCGCCGCCACGTCGCGCCGAGATGAAGCAGTCGATGGAAGCGCTGATCCAGCACTTCAAACTGTATTCCGAAGGCGTGAAGGTTGAGGCGGGCGAAATTTACGCCGCCGTTGAAGCGCCCAAGGGTGAGTTTGGCGTTTATATGGTGTCGGACGGGTCCAATAAGCCGTATCGCGTGAAAATTCGCGCGCCGGGCTTTGCCCACCTTGCGGCCATGGACTTCATGAATCGCGGTCACTTGCTGGCCGATGTATCCGCCATTATCGGAACACTCGATGTGGTGTTCGGGGAGATCGATCGATGAGCGTTCGCCGTCTCGCCAAGTCCCAGCCTGACAGCTTTGCCTTCAACAAGAAGAGCGAAGCCGAAATCAAGTTCTGGCTGGCCAAATACCCCGACGAGAAAAAAGCCTCTGGTGTCATCCCGCTTTTGTGGATTGCCCAGAAACAGGATGGCTGGATTTCCGAACCCGCTCTGCGCGATATCGCCGGGCGCCTCGAAATGCCGTATATCCGCGTTTATGAGGTCGTGACCTTCTACACCATGTTCAATCTGGCTCCGGTCGGTGAGAATTTGCTGTCGGTTTGCGGCACATCACCTTGCATGTTGCGCGGCTCTGAAGACCTGATGAAGGTTTGTAAGAACCGGATCGGCAAGGCTGGGGATATCTCTGCAGACGGCAAGTTTTCCTGGGTTGAAGTTGAGTGCATGGGCGCTTGCGCCAACGCACCGATGTTGCAAGTCGCCAACAAAGATGGCGATCACTATGTCGAGGACCTCGACGCGGCCAAGCTTGAAAAATTCATGGACGATTTGGCTGCTGGGAAAAAGGTCGAATACGGCCCCCAGTCCGAGCGTAATGCGTCCGAGCCGATTGGCACCAAGGTGCTGACTGACCCGTCTTTGTATGACGGCTCGCTGGCGAAGAAAATCAAACTGCCCAACGCTGTGACCAAGGCGAAAGCTGCGGCGAAAAAGGCTCCGGCCAAGAAACCGGCCGCCAAGAAAGCCGCGCCTAAGAAGACGGGAGACAAGTCATGACCCAGCTTCTTCAGGACAAGGATCGCATCTTCACCAATCTGTTTGGACATCACAGTCCGGGCCTTGAGGGTGCGAAACAGCGCGGTGCATGGAATGGCACGTCGGAGATCCTCGAGCAGGGTCGCGACTGGATTATCGACAATATGAAGGCCTCGGGCCTTCGTGGTCGCGGCGGGGCGGGTTTCCCGACCGGTCTGAAATGGTCCTTCATGCCCAAGGAAGTTGGCAATCGCCCACACTATCTCGTGGTTAATGCCGATGAATCCGAGCCGGGCACGTGTAAGGACCGCGAGATCATGCGTCATGATCCGCACCTTTTGATCGAAGGGTGCATGATCGCCTCCTTCGCGATGCAGGCCCATGCTTGTTACATCTATTTGCGTGGCGAATACGTCACCGAGCGTCTTGCGCTCGAGAAAGCCGTCAAGGAGGCCTATGAGGCCAAGCTGATCGGTGAGAAGAATACCAATGGCTGGCCGTTCCATGTCTATATCCATCATGGAGCCGGCGCCTATATCTGTGGTGAAGAGACAGCGTTGCTGGAAAGCCTGGAAGGCAAGAAGGGCCAACCGCGCCTGAAGCCGCCATTCCCAGCGAATGCCGGCCTGTATGGCTGCCCGACCACGGTGAACAATGTTGAATCGATCGCTGTCGCCGGCACGATCCTGCGCCGCGGCGCGGAATGGTTTGCTTCCTTTGGGCGCGAGCGCAATGTGGGCACCAAGATCTTCTCGATCTCTGGCCATGTGAACAATCCGTGCAATGTCGAAGAGACCATGTCGATTCCGCTGAGAACGCTGATCGATACGCATTGCGGCGGTGTTCGCGGCGGCTGGGATAATCTCAAGGCGGTCATTCCCGGCGGCTCTTCGGTTTCGCTTTTGCCCAAGGATATCTGCGACGATGTGCTGATGGATTTTGATGCCCTGCAGGCGCACAAATCCGGTCTGGGGACTGCGGCCGTCATTGTGATGGACAAGTCCACCGATGTGGTGAAGGCCATCGCCCGCATCTCATATTTCTACCGCCACGAAAGCTGCGGCCAGTGTACGCCGTGCCGTGAAGGCACAGGCTGGATGTGGCGCGTTCTGGAACGCATGTCTCGCGGCGAGAGCACGATCGAAGAGATCGACATGCTGCTCGACGTGGCTGGCCAGGTTGAAGGTCACACAATTTGCGCCCTCGGTGATGCGGCCGCCTGGCCCGTCCAGGGCCTGATCCGCCATTTCCGTTCGGAAATCGAAGATCGCATCAATAATTACCGCGCCGGCAAACCCGTGTTTGTCAGCCAAGTGGCAGCGGAATAGGGACCAAGCTGATGAGCGATGATCTCCGCAAAATTGTAATCGACGGTGAGGAAATCGATGTACCGAATTCCTATACGCTGTTGCAGGCGGCTGAAGAGGCCGGGCGCGAAATTCCGCGCTTTTGCTATCACGAGCGCCTGTCCGTAGCGGGCAATTGCCGGATGTGTCTGGTTGAGCTTGTGGGTGCGCCGAAACCGGCTGCGTCCTGTGCGATGCAGGTGAAGGATATGCGCGGCGGGCCGAATGGTGAGCCGCCGGCAATGAATACGCTGTCTCCGATGGTCAAGAAGGCGCGCGAAGGGGTGATGGAATTTTTGCTCATCAATCACCCGCTCGATTGCCCGATCTGTGACCAGGGTGGTGAGTGTGATCTGCAGGACCAGGCGCAGGCCTATGGCCGCACCGGTTCGCGCTATCCCGAGAATAAACGCGCCGTTGAAAACAAGAATATGGGTCCGATCGTCAAGACCGAGATGACCCGCTGTATCCAGTGTACGCGCTGTGTACGCTTCATCACCGAAGTGGCGGGCGTGCCCGAGATTGGCATGATCTCCCGCGGTGAAGATGCTGAAATCACAACATATCTCGAAGCTTCGATGAATTCAGAGCTGTCGGGCAATGTGATTGATCTGTGCCCTGTCGGTGCGCTGACCAATGCGCCCTACGCCTATAATGCCCGTCCGTGGGAGCTGAAGAAGACGGAATCGATCGATGTGATGGATGCCGTGGGTTCCAGCATTCGCGTTGATGCGCGTGGCCCGTCCGTTCTGCGGATCCAGCCTTGCGTGCATGAAGGCACCAATGAGGAATGGATTTCCGACAAGACACGTCTGGCCTGGGAAGGTCTGGGCCGTCAGCGTCTGGACACGCCCTATGTTCGCGAGAATGGCAAGCTGCGCAAAATCGGCTGGACCGAGGCCCTGAAAGTGGCGGCGGACAAGATGTCTGGCGATGTCTCCAAGATTGGCGCGATTGCGGGTGATCTGTGCTCTGCTGAAGAGATGAAGGCCGCCAAGGATCTGTTTGATGCGCTGGGCGTGGTTTCCTACGATTGTCGTCAGGACGGCGTGAAACTGGGCGGCGGCCCGCGCGAAGAACATCTGTTCAATGCGACGATTGCCGGTATCGAGGACGCGGACGCGATCCTGATCATCGGGTCCAATCCGCGATTTGAAGCCTCGATGGTCAATACCCGTATCCGCAAGACCTGGCTGAATAATGACACCCAGGTTGGCGTGATCGGCGAAGCGGCTGATCTGACCTATGATTATGAGCATGTCGGTACATCGAGCGCGGATCTGGCCGGTCTGGCCAAGAAACGCTCCGGCTTCATCAAGACACTCAAAGACGCCAAGCGTCCGCTGATCCTTCTCGGTGCGGGCGCGCTGACCGGCGCGGATGGCCGTCAGGTGCTTCGTGCGGCCGGTGAGCTGGCCGATGCTGTTGGCGCTGTCAGCGCTGACTGGAATGGTTTCTCAGTCTTGCACACAGCGGCGAGCCGCGTTGCCGGTCTCGATCTCGGCTTTGTGCCGGGTGAGGGCGGTCATGATGTGGCAGGCATGCAGTCGACCCAGATGGACACGATTGTGTTGATGGGCGCTGACGAGCTGGACATGTCCAGCTTTGGTGATGCCTTCGTCATTTATATCGGCAGCCACGGCGATAACGGTGCTCACCGCGCCGATCTGATCCTGCCGGGCGCAGCGTTTTCGGAAAAAGACGGCATTTACGTCAATACCGAAGGCCGCGCACAGCTGGGCTTCCGGGCGGTCTTCCCGAAGGGCGATGCCAAGGAAGACTGGGCGATTTTCCGCGCTCTGTCTGATCACCTCGGCAAAACACTGCCTTATGACAATCTGGCAGAACTTCGCGAGAAGATGTTTGAGGATTGCCCCGTTGTGGCTGGTATCGACAACGCGCCAGGCGCGTCGACGGCGGCTGATTTTGATGTGAAGTCTGTCGGTCAGGCGGGCAAAGTTGCCGGCTCTGATCTGACGTCACCAATATCCAACTTCTATTTCACCAACCCGATTGCCCGGGCCTCGCAGACCATGGCGGAATGCTCCGCCCTGAACAGCGACCCGGCCAAGGCCGCAGCGGAGTAGACCGGATGATGATGCGATCCATATTTGGTGCGGCTGCACTGGCGATTTCCGTTTTGGCGACTTCAACGTCTGCCCAGGAGCCCCGTCCGGTGCTCAACGCGTCTTCGGCATCGTCGATTGTGGCGGCCTGTGAAGCGTGGGCGGTTGAGCGCGATATGGCTTTGGTGATCGCGGTGTTTGACCAGGGCGGTGATCTGAAAGCCTTCCTTCGCATGGATGAGGCCCCACTGGCCTCGATCGCCATCGCAGAGTGGAAGGGCACAAGTGCTGCCGGGATCGGATATTCCAGCGCACAGATCGGCGCGCTTGCCGCGGGGAATCCCGCGATCTATCACGCGCCTGATCTGTCGACGCTACGCGGCGGTGTCCCAATTCGCACAACTGACAATGTGCTGATCGGTGGAGTCGGCGTATCCGGTGCCAGCGGCGCAGACGATGAGCGCTGTGCAATTGCCGGCGTTGAAGCAACAGGGCTGGTCACCGGCCTGCCTGAGGCGGAGTGAAGAGATGAGTCATTTCATCGAGCAATGGGGCCCGTTCTGGGGCACGATGGCCACTCTGGGTCAGATCCTCGCCTTCGTGGTGGTGTTGCTGATCTCGCTGGCCTTCCTGCTATTGATGGACCGCAAGGTCTGGGCGGCGGTACAGATGCGCAAGGGCCCCAATGTGGTCGGGGCGTTTGGCCTGTTGCAGAGCTTTGCCGACTTTTTAAAATTCGTCTTCAAGGAAGTGGTGATCCCGGCGGGCGTTGACCGGTCGCTATATCTGATCGCGCCACTGATTACGCTGATCCTCGCCTTTGTCACCTGGGTGGTTGTGCCTGTGGCACCGGGTTGGGTGATTGCGGATCTCAATGTCGGCTTGCTGTATCTGTTTGCGATGAGTTCGCTGGGTGTTTACGGCATCATCATTGGTGGCTGGGCCTCCAACTCGAAATATCCCTTCCTGGGCGCGCTGCGCTCGGCGGCACAGATGGTGTCTTATGAAGTCTCGATTGGCTTCATCATTGTCACTGTCTTGTTGTTTGCCGGCTCAATGAATTTGACAACAATCGTGGAAGCACAGGGCGGCTGGTTCTGGAACTGGAACTTCCTGGCCCTGCACACGCTGGCCAATGGCTGGCCGATGTTCATCGTGATGATCCCGATGACGGTCATGTTCTTCATTTCGGCGCTGGCCGAGACCAACCGCCCGCCATTTGACCTGCCCGAGGCTGAGTCCGAACTGGTCGCCGGTTATCAGGTTGAATATTCCTCCACGCCTTATCTGCTGTTCATGATCGGCGAATATCTCAACATCGTTTTGATGTGTGCGATGATCACCATCCTGTTCTTTGGCGGCTGGAACTCACCGATTCCCGACGCGATGATCGGCCTGGCGGACTGGCCTGTCTGGGCATCCAGCCTTTGGAACTTTGGCTGGTTTGCCGGCAAGGTGGTCTTCTTCTTCTTCATGTTCGCGATGGTGAAGGCTCTGGTGCCGCGCTATCGCTATGACCAGCTGATGCGTCTGGGTTGGAAGATCTTCCTGCCGACATCGCTGGGCGCTGTCGCCCTTGTTGGCGCTTACATTGTCTACGGTCTGGGGTGATCGCTATGGGACGTCTTGAACAATTCTTCCGCGGCGCACTTCTGATAGATTTCCTGTCAGCCTTTGTGCTCGGCATGCGCTATTTCTTCCGCAAGAAAGCCACCTTGAACTATCCGTTTGAGAAGGGCCCGCTGAGCCCGCGTTTTCGTGGTCAGCACGCCTTGCGCCGCTATGACAATGGCGAAGAACGCTGCATTGCCTGCAAATTGTGCGAGGCGATTTGCCCGTCGCAGGCGATCACGATTGAGGCCGAACCGCGCGAGGACGGCTCACGCCGCACCACGCGCTACGACATCGACATGACCAAGTGCATCTATTGCGGTTTCTGTCAGGAAGCCTGCCCGGTAGATGCCATCGTGGAAGGGCCGAATTTCGAATTCGCGACCGAGACCCGCGAAGAACTTTTTTACGACAAGGCAAAACTGCTCGAGAACGGCGATCGCTGGGAACGGGAAATTGCCAAGAATCTGGAACTGGACGCGCCTTACCGCTGATGCGGTGGGCTTGTTGACGACAAGAGAATGGAAGAGGGCATCATGCTCGCATCACTGGCCTTTTGGGCCTTTTCAGGAGTAGCGATATTGTCGGCCTTGATGGTCGTGATCGCTCGCAGTCCCGTTCGTTCGGTCATGTTCCTGATCCTCAGCTTCATCTCGGCTGCGGGACTATTTGTCCTGCTCGGGGCAGAGTTTCTCGCCATGCTGCTGATCGTTGTCTATGTGGGCGCGGTGGCAGTGTTGTTCCTGTTTGTCGTCATGATGCTGGACGTGGACTTCGCCGAGCTCAGCGCGGGCTTCGCGGAAAATATTCCGCTGGGCGCTCTGGTCGCAGTGGTGCTGGCTGTTGAGTTGCTGATGATCGGCCTGACCTGGGAGAGCGCACCACAGGCTGCGGCTCTACGGGCGGCGGTCACCCCGGACGGTCTGAGCAATGTCGAGGCGCTCGGAACGCTTCTGTATGACGATTACATTTATTTCTTCCAGGCTGCCGGACTTGTTCTGCTGGTCGCCATGATTGGGGCCATCGTGCTCACCCTTCGCCACAAGCCGCATGTGCGTCGCCAGAATGTGGCCGACCAGGTGCAACGCCGGGCCGAGGACGCCGTTGAACTCATGGATATTAAACCGGGTCAGGGGATTGGCGAATGATGGAGATCGGTCTGGGGCATTACCTCGCTGTTGCGGGCATAATGTTCACCATTGGCGTCTTCGGTATCTTCGTGAACCGTAAGAATGTCATCATCATCCTGATGTCGATCGAGCTGATCTTGCTGTCGGTCAATATCAATCTGGTGGCCTTTTCCAGCTTTGGTGAAGACTTGGTGGGCCAGGTGTTTGCCATGTTCGTGCTGACCGTCGCTGCGGCCGAGGCCGCTGTTGGTCTCGCCATCCTTGTCGTCTACTTCCGAAACCGCGGGAATATCGCGGTTGAGGACGTCAACATGATGAAGGGCTGATTGGTCATGGCACCGATACTCATCGTCTTCGGACCCTTGTTTGCTGCGGCGTTTGCCGGCTTTTTCGGCAATATCATCGGTCATCGTCCGGCACAGATTGTCACGACGGGATTTGTTATCCTGTCGGCTCTGCTGTCGATGTTTGTCGTCTTCCCGGATGTGGCCTTTGGTGGCCATGTGCGCACGATTGATCTGGGCACCTGGATCAATGTCGGTGACTTCCAGGCTGGCTGGGCCATCAAACTGGACACATTGTCGGCCGTGATGCTGGTTGTAGTGACCAGCGTGTCATCGCTCGTGCACGTGTATTCTTGGGGCTATATGTCCCACGACCCACACCGGGCGCGCTTCTTTGCCTATCTGTCACTGTTTACCTTCACCATGTTGGCGCTGGTCACAGCCGATAACTTCCTGCAGCTCTTTTTTGGCTGGGAAGGCGTGGGCCTCGCGTCCTATTTGCTGATCGGCTTTTGGTACAAAAAGAAGTCGGCCAATAATGCGGCGATCAAGGCGTTTGTGACCAATCGCGTCGGCGATTTCGGTCTGGCGCTCGGCATCATGGCTTTGTTTATGGTGTTTGGCTCGGTCAATTTCGGCGATGTGTTTGCCCTTGCGGGTGATAATGCGGATACGACGCTTAGCTTTATCGGCATGGAATTCAATGCGATCGAGCTGATCTGCTTCCTGTTGTTCATCGGTGCGATGGGCAAGTCGGCGCAATTCTTTCTGCATGTCTGGCTGCCCGATGCGATGGAGGGCCCGACACCCGTGTCGGCCCTGATCCACGCGGCGACGATGGTGACGGCGGGTGTCTTCCTGGTGGTGCGCTGTTCGCCGCTGTTTGAGATGGCACCGATGACATCGGCGTTCGTCACCGTTATTGGCGGCACGACGGCGCTGTTTGCGGCGACTGTTGGCTTGGCCCAAAACGATATCAAGCGCGTAATTGCTTATTCAACCTGTTCACAGCTGGGCTACATGTTCTTCGCGGCGGGGCTGGGCCTTTACGGTGCGGCGATTTTCCATCTGTTCACGCATGCCTTCTTCAAGGCTTTGCTGTTCCTTGGATCCGGTTCGGTCATTCACGGCATGTCTGACGAACAGGACATGCGCAAGATGGGCGGCCTGTACAAGATGATGCCGGGCACCTGGATCATGATGTTGATCGGTACCATCGCTCTGACCGGTGTTGGCTTCCCGTTTGCCATGCTGGGCTGGAGTATGGGCTTCCTGCCGGATATTGGCCTGTCGGGGTTCTATTCCAAGGATGCCATCATCGAGGGCGCCTTTATCGCCGGCGAAGCGGGCAAGTCCTTTGGACTGTTTGCCTTCTGGATTGGTGTCACCGCGGCTCTGCTGACCAGCTTCTATTCCTGGCGTCTGATCTTCATGACCTTCCACGGCAAATTCCGTGGAGAAAAGCACGTCTTTGAACATGTGCATGAATCACCGCGCGTAATGATGATCCCGCTAGTTCTACTGGCGGCGGGCGCAATCCTCGCTGGCCCAGTGTTTAAGGGCACGTTTATCGGCAATGGCGCTTCAAATTTCTGGTCCGACTCCATTGTTGGCTTTGAGCAAGTTGAGGGTGATTACGCTGCCGGGGACCACGGAGAAGGTGACCATGGCGAGGGTGCTGATGATCATCATGATGCTGTAGAGACGCATGCTGCGCCAGCCGACGACCACGGCGCTGCGGTGGACAACCATGGCGATGCCGCTGCTGGCGATCATGGCGGTGGACATCACGATGTTCCAACCTGGGTGATCCTGGCACCGTTCTTTGCCACATTGTTTGGCTTTATCGGGGCCTGGTGGTTCTACATCACCAAGGAAGGCATTGGCGCGCGTATCGCGGCCAAGCGCGGTCCGGTCTGGAGCGTGTTGTACAATAAATGGTATTTCGACGAGGCCTATCATCTGATCTTCGTGCGCGGTGCGCGCGGGTTGGGTGATCTGTTGTGGAAAATTGTCGACGTCAAGATTGTCGATGGTCTGGGCCCCAATGGTCTCGCCGCATCGACAATGGCGACCGCCCGCCGGGTGGCCAAGGCTCAGTCCGGTTATCTTTATCACTATGCATTTGTCATGCTGATCGGAGTTGTGGGGCTCACGCTCTGGATCGTCGCCGGCGCTGGAGGCCAATAGAATGTTTGGACAAGAAGGCGCTCTGTCGATCCTGACATTTGCACCGACGATCGGTGCATTAATCCTGGCGATTTTCCGTTTCACATCCCGAGCGGATGATCAGGAATTGATCGACCGCAATTCGCGGCATGTGGCTCTGGCGACGACCGTGGTTACGCTGATTGGTGCGCTGTTCATGCTCGCTGATTTCGACAGCTCCAATCCGGGCTTCCAATTTGTCCATGAGGTGACCTGGCTGGAAAGTATCGGTCTTGGCTACCGCATGGGCGTGGACGGGATTTCGATCCTGTTCGTCGTGCTGACCGCGGCCCTGATGCCGATCTGTATTCTGGCTTCGGGCGCAATCAAGAAACGCGTCGCCGATTACATGATCGCCTTCCTGTTGTTGGAAACGATGATGATCGGCGTGTTCACCTCGCTCGATCTGGTGATGTTCTACATCTTCTTTGAAGGTGGCCTGATCCCGATGTTTCTGATGATCGGTGTCTGGGGTGGAGCCAACCGCATTTATGCGGCGATGAAATTCTTCCTCTACACCTTGCTGGGCTCGGTGTTGATGTTGATCGCAATGATCTTCATGTTTCAGGAAACCGGAACGACAGATATCACTGTCCTGCTGCAGACCGAATTTGGTCGAGATGCGCAGACCTGGCTGTGGCTGGCATTCTTTGCTTCCTTCGCGGTGAAGATGCCGATGTGGCCGGTGCATACCTGGTTGCCGGATGCCCACGTGCAGGCACCAACGGCCGGATCTGTAATCCTGGCCGGCGTGCTTTTGAAGATGGGCGGCTATGGCTTCCTGCGCTTCTTGCTGCCGATGTTCCCGGATGCGAGCCTGTATTTTGCGCCATTGGTCTACACCCTGTCGGTGATCGGCATTATCGTGACGTCGCTGATCGCCTTCAGACAAACCGACATCAAGAAACTGATCGCCTACTCATCGGTCGCCCATATGGGCTTTGTGACCATGGGTTTGTTCACGATGAACGAATACGGCGTGCAGGGTGCGATCTATCAGATGATCTCGCACGGAGTGATCTCAAGTGCGCTCTTCTTATGTGTCGGTGTGATCTATGATCGTATGCACACACGCGAAATCGCTTTTTACGGGGGTCTGGTTCACCGGATGCCAGTGTATGCGGCGTTGTTTGCCCTGTTTGCGATGGCCAATGTCGGTCTGCCGGGGACGTCCGGCTTCATCGGCGAAATCATGACACTGGTCGGTGCCTTCCAGGTCAATCCTTGGATTGCCTTCTTCGGTACAACCGGCGTGATCCTGTCGGCCGTTTACATGCTGACTGTGTATCGCGATGTGGTCTTCGGTGAGATGACAAACCCGAAGCTGGAAACCATCGTCGATCTGAACTGGACTGAAATTTTCATCCTGGTCTCCCTGGCAATCGGTACGCTGGTGCTGGGCCTGTTCTCGACGTTGATCACAGATGTGACAGCTTCGTCGGTAGATGCCCTGATCAATCAATACAATGCGGCCCTGTCCGCCACAGCTCAGTAAGAGGGACGCGCCATGAATACGGCCAATCCAATCGAGAACATCTTCCTGCTGGCACCAGAAATGCTGCTGGCCGGTGGTGCGATGGCATTATTGATGCTGGGTGTTTTCACCAAGGGGCAGGGTGCTAATCGTCTGATCTCAATGTTATCGATAGGTCTGCTGATCGCCGCGGCGCTGGCAGCACTCTTTCTGACCGGCGATGGTGGTCTGGTGTTCGATGGTGCCTTTGTTGTCGATCCGATGGCTGTATTTGCCAAGGTCGTGATCGGGACTTCGGCGGCGCTGGCCCTGCTTTTGGCGATGCCTTATCTGGAATCTGAACGTCTGGCGAAGTTTGAATACCAGATCCTGTTAGTGCTGGCCGTGACCGGTATGGCGATGATGGTGTCGGCCAATGATCTGATCTCCATGTATATGGGTGTCGAGCTGCAATCTTTGGCGCTGTACGTGCTGGCTGCATTCAACCGCGACAGCCTTCGGGCCTCCGAAGCTGGCCTGAAATATTTCGTTCTGGGCGCTCTCTCATCCGGTCTGCTGCTGTATGGCGCATCGCTGATCTACGGTTTCACAGGCTCAACCGGCTTTGCTGATATCGCGATCGCCGTGTCGGGTGAATATAATGTGGGTGCCATTGTCGGCATGGTGTTTGTTATCTGTGGTCTGGCCTTCAAAATTTCGGCAGCGCCCTTCCACATGTGGACGCCGGACGTTTATGAAGGTGCGCCGACACCGGTAACAGCCTTCTTCGCGACAGCCCCGAAATTTGCCGCGATCGTTCTCCTCGCCCGGGTTCTGATGGAACCGTTTGGCGGGATGGTTGATCAATGGCGCGACGTGGTCTGGATCCTGGCCGTATTGTCGATGGGCATTGGTGCTTTTGGGGCGCTGACCCAACAGAATATAAAACGCCTGATGGCTTATTCCTCAATCAGTAATATGGGCTATGCGCTGGTTGCGATTGCTGCGGCGAGCACGATTGGCCTGTGGTCCTTGCTGGTCTTCATGTCGATCTATGTCTTCTCGGTGATCGGAACGTTTTCTGCGGTGCTGTCGATGCGGACGCGTGAAGGCATGGTCGAGCAGATTGATGACCTGGCGGGTATCGCGCAGAAAAACCCGGGCCTGGGCTGGTCTTTGACCGCGCTGATGTTCTCGATTGGCGGCTTGCCGTTCTTCGTTGGCTTCATCGGAAAATTTTTCGTCCTATACGCGGCGGTTGAGTCCGGGCTCATTATTCTGTCTGTATTGGCCGTGCTGTTCAGTGTAGTGAGCGCGGCCTATTATCTGCGAGTTGTCCGGGTGATGTGGTTTGATGAGGGTGAAGTGGAATTTGTTCCGGCCTCGGTGAGCCATTACATGATTACGCGCATTGCCGGCATCGCAAGTATTCTGACGCTGCCTTTCGTCGGTTGGCTGATCTACAACGCGACGACAGCGGGCACGGCGCTAATCTAGCTTGTCGCAACAATCCCAGCCCCGAACCGAGTGGATTGAAGAAACCGTATCGACGAATGAAGACGCGCGCTTGCGGGCCGAAGCTGGTGAACGTGGGCCGTTATGGATTGCCGCGCGGCGGCAGAGCGGCGGACGGGGTCGGCGCGGGCGCACATGGGAGGGGTTGGACGGCAATTTGTTTGCCACCGGCCTGTATACTATGGCTCCGTCGCCCGGTCGGGCCGCTCAATTGTCCTTTATCGCCGCGCTGGCTGTCGCATCTGTTTGTGACAAGGCTGGAATTGATGACCGCCGAACAAAGCTGAAATGGCCTAATGATGTGCTGGTCGACGGGGCCAAGACTGCGGGCATATTGCTCGAGTCCGGATCTACACCCGGCGGTGATCTTTGGCTGGCCGTGGGGATTGGCGTCAATCTTGTCGCCAGCCCAAAGGATATGCCCCAATCGGTAACGCATCTCAGCGCAAATGGCGGTCACGTTGACCGGGAGACCGCGTTGATACAATTAGCCGAAAACTTTGATGATTGGCGCTCGCGCTGGCTGCGCGACGGCTTTGGCGTGATCCGGGATGCCTGGCTTTCGCGCGCCTATGGGCTCGGCGAAAGATGCATTGCACGGCTTGCCGACGAGACCCTTGAGGGGCAATTCGCTGACCTTGGACCGGATGGCGCACTGCGTTTGGACTTGGACGGTGGCGGCCGGAGGTATATCTCCGCTGGTGAAGTGTTTTTTCCGTCGTCCGATTTGTGAGGCCTCGATGCTGCTGGTAATTGATTGCGGTAATACGAATACCTTGTTTGCCGTGCATAACGGCACGGAATGGTGTGCCCAATGGCGAGCCGGGACCTATTCATCGCGTACGGCGGATGAACATGCGGTCTGGTTGACGCAATTAATGGCGCTGGAGAATTTGACTTTCGCTGATATAGACGCCTGTGTGATCTCTACCGTGGTGCCTCAGGCGTTGTTCAATTTGCGCAATTTATCGCGACGCTACCTCAGTGTTGAGCCGATGATTGTCGGCGAACCCGGTGTTGAACTGTCTATCCAGGTCAATCTGGAGCGCCCGCAAGATGCCGGTGCGGACCGCCTGGTAAATGCGATCGGTTGCCGGACGCATTATTCCGGTGATCTGATCCTGATTGATAGCGGTACGGCGACGACCTTTGACGTGATCTCTGCAGAAGGTGCATTCGAAGGCGGCGTGATCGCGCCTGGCATCAATCTGTCAATGCAGGCCCTGCACGCAGCGGCGGCGAAGCTGCCGCGGGTTGCCATCGCCAAGCCAGAAAAAGTTATGGGCCGCGACACAGTGAGTGCGATGCAATCGGGTGTGTTCTGGGGCTATATTGATTTGATCGATGGTCTGGTGGATCGCCTCAAAGCCGAGCGCGGCAATGAAATGACGGTGATAGCGACCGGTGGTGTCGTTTCACTTTTCGATGGGGCTTCGCGCACCATCGACCATTACGACCCGGATTTGACGATCCGCGGACTTCTTGAAATCTGGAAACTCAATGGCGGTACTTCGTGAGCGATAGCCTTATTTTTCTGCCCCTGGGCGGATCCGACGAAATTGGTATGAATCTGAATCTCTATGGCTATGGCCCGGAATCAGATCGCAAATGGATTATCGTGGATTGCGGTGTGACATTTGGAAATCTGTCGACCCCCGGGGTCGATATCATTATGCCCGATCCGGCCTATATCGAGGAATATGCAAGCAATATTGTCGGCATGGTGCTGACCCATGCCCATGAAGACCATATGGGTGCGGTCGCTCATTTGTGGAAGAAATTCCGTTGTCCTGTCTATGCGACGCCCTTCACATCGTGGCTGGTACGGGAC
>Ga0315338_1001235_pt1 | contig 34776 bp, 40 predicted proteins | sample ASW8metaG_FD_204518 | JGI IMG/M metagenome (GOLD analysis project Ga0315338, IMG submission 204518) | Ammonia-oxidizing marine archaeal communities from Monterey Bay, California, United States - ASW #8 | ecosystem: Environmental > Aquatic > Marine > Coastal | place: USA: California | collected... | reverse complement strand
TTTATAAACTCAATAAAATAAGCGAAAAAAATATAGTAATATGCGATGTAGTAAATTCTAAATTAAAAAAAAATTACTTAAAAGAAATTAAATACAAAAAAATAGTTTCTCCTTCAAATTTTTTTTATTTTTTAAATAAAAATAAAAAAAGAATTAATTATATTTTTCACTTAGGGGCGATTTCATCTACAACATCATTGAATTTTAAAAAACTAATGAAAAATAATTTAGAATTTTCAATTAAAATTTTGAACTTCTGTACAACAAATAAAATAGGTATGATTTATGCTTCTAGTGCATCTACGTATGGAAATGGATCTAATGGATTTAATGATAGCGAAAATTATTCTTATTTAAATAAATTAAAACCATTAAATCTATATGGTAAAAGCAAACATCTTTTTGATTTACATATTGTAAAAAAAATAAAAAAAAAAGAAAAATTACCTTTTCAATGGATTGGTTTAAAATTTTTTAATGTTTATGGAAATAATGAAAGGCATAAAAAAAAACAAATGAGTATTATTTCTTATTTAGCTCCTTTAATAAATAACAATAATGAAATAAAACTTTTTAAATCTCATAATAAAAAATATAAAGATGGAGAACAAAAAAGAGATTTTATACATGTTAGCGATTGTATTAGTGTAATTTTATGGTTTTATAAAAATAAAAAAATATCTGGATTGTTTAACGTCGGTACTAGTAAAGCATCTACTTTTTTAGATACAACAAAAATTTTATTTAAACAATTAAATAAAAAAGAAAAAATAAATTTTATTGATACACCAAAAAATATAAGAAAACATTATCAATACTTTACTAAGGCTAATATTAATAAACTAAGAAAATACGGATATAAAAAAAAATTTAAAAGTATAAAAGAAGGAATAAAATTATTTGTAAAAGAAAATTATTAATAATGGAGATTTAAAATTATATTTCCAAATATAGATCCAATTATTTTTTCAATAGGCCCATTAGATATAAGATGGTATTCAATGGCTTATATAATTGGATTTCTTCTAGGTATTAAATATATAAAATATTTAAATTCAAAACATAAGTTAAATTTAAATAATGATTTAATAAATGATTTTTTATTTTTTTCTATTTTTGGAGTAATTATAGGAGGAAGAATTGGTTATATCATTCTTTATAATCCAAATTACTATTTTAATAACCCTTTAGAAATCATTAAAGTGTGGGAAGGTGGAATGGCATTCCACGGGGGTTTAATAGGTATAATATTAAGTACTCTTTTTTTTAGTAAAAAAAATAAAATTAGTTACTTTATTTTTTCTGATCTTGCTGCTTGTGCTGCACCGATTGGCATATTCTTCGGTAGAATTGCAAACTTTATTAATGGAGAATTAGTTGGAAGAATTACAGAAAAAAAAATAGGAATGATATTTAATCACATTGATAATCTACCACGACATCCAAGTCAAATTTATGAAGCAGTTTCTGAAGGATTAATATTATTTTTAATTTTATTTTTTTTACAAAATAGAGAAAAATTCATTTATAAAAATGGTTTAATATCTTCATTATTTTTAATATTTTATAGTGTTTTTAGATTTATTAGTGAATATTTCCGTGAACCTGACCCTCATATAGGTTTACAATATTTCAATTTAAGTCTAGGACAAATTTATTCTATACTTTTTTTTATTGTTGGAATTATTCTTTTTATAAAAAAGAAATAAATGAAAAATTTAGAACAAATTCTAAAAAAAAGAATTTTAAATTTTGGTCCAATTAGCATCTCAGATTTTATTTTAGAAGCTAATCTAAATTCAAGATTTGGTTACTACAATAACAATTTACCTTTTGGGGAAAAAAAAGATTATGTAACCTCTCCAGAAATAAGTCAAATGTTTGGGGAACTTGTTGCTCTTTGGAGTATTGATTGTTGGAAAAAAATGGGTGAACCAAAAAAATTTAACATAATTGAATTAGGCCCTGGTAGTGGAGTTCTAATGAAAGATTTTTTAAGAGTTATTAAATTAAGACCTAAATTTATTGAAAAATGCAATCATATATATCTTTTTGAGATAAGCCCTTTTTTAAAAAAAATTCAAAAGAAAAATCTATTAAAGACAAGTAGTAAAATTTCAAAAAAAATTAAATGGATAAAAAATTTACATCAGATTTCAGAAATTCCATTTATTTTAATCGCTAACGAATTTTTAGACTCTTTACCAATAAAACAAATAGAGCTTACAAAAATAGGATGGAGGGAAAGAATGATAAACTATGATGAAAAAAGAAAAAAATTTTTTATTTCTTATTCTCGCTCCGCAACTATCCTTGAAAATTTTTTACCAAAAAATAAAAAATATAGCAAAGTAGGTTCGATATATGAAATTCCTTTTAATATGATAAGTTTCCTAGAAAATATCTTTTGTAGAGTACAAAAAATAAAAAGTGCTTGTTTAATTATTGATTATGCAAAAAATAATAACTTTGGAAACTCTCTAAAAAGTATAAAAAATCATAAAATAATTAATCCTCTCAAAAGAATTGGTAATACTGATATAAGTTCTCATGTAAATTTTAATTTAATTAAAAAAATTTCACAAAAATTTAATTTAATAATTCACGGTCCTGTTAACCAAAGAAAATTTCTTATTAAATTAGGTATTTTATATAGAAGTGAAATGTTGATTAGAAATGCAAATAACAAACAAAAAAAAATGTTAATAAAGGGTTTAGAGTTTTTAATAAACGAAAATAAAATGGGAAAAATTTTTAATGTAATCTCGATTAGTAATAACAAAATAAATAATTTAATAGGTTTTTAAATAATGTTTATATTTGAAGAAACAAATAAATACCCGCAAATAAAGTGTGCTTTTTTTTCTAGAAAAAAAGGGATTAGTAATGGAATTTATAAATCTTTAAACTGTGGACTAAATTCTAAAGATAAAGAAAGTAATATATTAAAAAATAGAATTATAGCCTTGAAAAAAATTGGTTTGAATAAAAAGAAACTTATAATACCTAATCAAACTCACAGTAATAAAATTAAAATAGTAGATGAGAACTCGATTGGGCAAAATATAAAAGCAGATGGATTATTAACACAATCAAATAAAATTGTTCTTGGAGTTTTAACTGCAGATTGTGCGCCGATTTTTTTTTTTGATTGTAAAAAAAATACTATTTCTGCTATTCATGCAGGATGGAGGGGCGCAAAAAATGGTATTATTAAAAATACCATAAAATTAATGCTTGAATGTGGGTCAAAATTAAACAACATAATATCATGTATAGGACCTTGTGTAGGAAAAGAGTCTTATAAAGTTAATAATGATTTTTTTAGGAAATTTATTATTGAAAGTTCTAAAAATAAAGAGTTTTTTTCAATAAAAAATAATGAAATGAATTTTGACTTAAAATCTTACATTATTGAAAAAATAAAAAATTATGGCGTAAAAAAAGTTCTTTTTAGATCATTTGATACATTTAAAGATAAAAAAAACTTTTTTAGTTATAGAAGATCTTTAATATCTAAAGAGAAAGATTATGGAAGATGTCTTTCAGTCATATCAATAAATGGTGAAAAAAAATAAATGAAAATAGTAACATGCAACAGTAATACTTCTTTGGCAGAATCTATAGCAAAGAAATTAAAAAAACCATTATGCAAATCTATCATAAAAAGATTTGCTGACATGGAAATTTTTGTTGAAATCCTTGAAAATGTACGAGGTGAAGATGTGTTTGTTATACAATCAACTTCGTACCCAGCGAATGATAATTTAATGGAGTTGCTTATTACAATTGATGCCCTAAAAAGAGGCTCGGCAAAGAGGATAACTGCTGTTATTCCCTATTTCGGTTATGCCAGACAAGATAGAAAAACTGGGCCAAGAACTCCTATAACAGCTAAACTTGTTTCAAATTTAATTACTAATGCCGGTGCAGATAGAGTTCTAACTTTAGATTTGCATGCAGGGCAAATTCAAGGATTTTTTGATATTCCTACTGATAATCTCTATAGTGCCCCAATTTTTATTAGAGATATAAAAAAAAATTATAAAAAAAATATTACTTTTGTATCGCCTGATGTGGGAGGAATAACAAAAGCTAGGGACATTGCTACTCATTTAAAAAGTGATATAGCAATTATGGATAAAAGAAGAGCAGAACCTGGTAAATCTGAAGTTATGAATGTAATAGGAAATGTAAAAAACAAGACATGTATCATAATTGACGATATTGTAGATTCTGCTGGCACTTTGTGTAACGCTGCTAAAGCAATTAAAAAAAAAGGTGCAAAAGATATTGCTGCATATATAACGCATGGTGTTTTTTCAGGCAAAGCAATAGCTAGAATTTCAAAATCTCCAATACAAAGATTGATTGTAACAGACAGTATTGAGCCAATGCAAAGTACAGAAAACTCAGCAAAAGTCAGCGTGTTATCAGTTGCGACATTATTAAGCGAGGCTATAAAAAGGATAAATTTTGAAAAATCTGTTTCTGTTTTGTTTGATTAAATAAAATTATATTAAAATGTTGAAATTTTAATGTATTTAATTATAAACTAATTATCTTTTTTAATATAATAAAATGAAAGAAGTTAATTTAGATATTATTGCTAGAGATAAAACTGGTAAAAGTAATTGTAAGCAATTAAGAAATACTGGAAAAATTCCTGCTATCATTTACGGAGATAAAAAAGAGCCAACATATATAGCAATTGATTACCCAAAAATTGTTAAAGAATTATCGAGAACTGGTTTTTTTTCAACTGTTTTTAATTTAAAATTAAATAAAAAAGATATTAAAGTTTTGCCAAGAGAAATACAGACAGACCCTCTAAATGACAAACCTCTACACATTGATTTTTTAAGAGTAAATGATGAATCAAAAATAAATATTTCTGTCCCTATTATTTTTATTAATGAAGGCAAGTCCCCTGGTTTAAAAGGCGGTGGGGTTTTAAATGCTGTAAGAAGAGAAATCGATTTAATTTGTAAAATTAAAAATATTCCTGAAAAATTAGAAGCAGATTTAACTGGGCTAGAAGTTGGGTCAGTTATACATATGAGCGATATTAAACTAGAAGAAGATGTTGTTCCTCAAATATCAGATAGGGATTTTACAGTAGCAACTATTGCAGCACCAACAGTCATGCCTGTAGAAGAAGAAAAACCTGAAACTGAAGAAGGAGAAGAAGGAGAAGAAGATGCTGAAGCTAAAGAAGATGATGAAAGTAAAGAAGGAAAACCAGAAGAAACTAAAGAAACTGAGGTTAAAAAAGAAGAAGAACCTAAAAAATAAATTTTTAGAAAAAACAAAATGTACCTTTTAGTTGGATTAGGCAATCCAGGACCAAAATACAAAAAAAACAGACATAATATTGGTCATATGGCAATAGATATGATTGCAAAAAAATATAATTTAAAAAAAAAAAATAAAAATAAATTTGGCGATGTATTTGAAGGACAATTATTGAATGAAAAAATTTTTGCTTTAAAACCAAAAGATTTCATGAATTTATCAGGAATATCCATAAAAAAATTTCTAGATTTTTATAAAATTAATATAAAAAATTTTCTAGTAATTCATGATGATATAGATTTACCACTGGGAAAAATAAAAATTAAAGTTGGAGGGGGAGATGCAGGGCATAATGGTCTGAAAAATATTGATACAGTAATAGGTAAAAATTATAAAAGAATAAGAATTGGAATTGATAGACCTAGAAATAATAAAAATGTAGACAAATTTGTTTTAGAAAATTTTGAAAAAAAAGAAGAAAAGGAAATAATATTTTCTATTAATAGGTTAACTTCATTTTTGCAATATTTTATAAGTTCTGATGCAAATGATATCTCTATACTAATGAACAAATTATCAAAAAAATAAAAATGGGTTTTTCTTGCGGAATAGTAGGCTTGCCAAACGTTGGAAAATCAACTTTATTTAATTCCTTAACTAATTCACAAAATGCTAAAGCATCGAATTATGCTTTTTGTACTATAGAACCTAATAAAGCAATAGTAGAAGTACCTGACAATAGACTCATTAAGATTGGTAAAATTGAAAATTCAAAAAATATAATTCATACACACTTAAATTTTATTGATATAGCAGGATTAGTTAAGGGTGCGTCAAAAGGGGAGGGTCTTGGAAATAAATTCTTATCACATATTAAAGAAGTAGATTTAATTCTTCACGTTATAAGATGTTTTGATGATCCTGACATTGAACATGTTGAAGATTCTTTAGATCCTATTAGAGACGTAAAAATCATTGAGGATGAACTAATTTTATCAGATTTAATTAGCGCTGAAGAACAACTTAAAAAACTTAAAAAAGAAATTGATAAAAACAAAGAGAATAAAGAAAAAATTCTAATTTTAGAAAAAATAATAAATAATTTAATGTCAGAAAAATCGCTTAAAAATTTAAGCTTTAATACAGATGAAGAAAATTTTTTAAAAACTTTTAATTTGATTTCTACAAAACCAAAAATATTTATTTGTAATATTAGTGAAAAAGAAAAATTAGAAGATAATAAATATCTAGACCTTGTAAAAAATAACATAAATGATGATAACGCCACAATAATTTCTATATCTGCAGAAATTGAATCTCAAATTACGCAATTGGGGGGTGAAATAGAAAAAAAAGAATTTTTAGATTCTCTAGGTTGGAATAACTCTGGGTTAGATAGAGTTATAAAATCATCTTATATTAAACTAAATTTAATTACTTTTTTTACAGCAGGTGAAAATGAAACGAGGGCTTGGACAGTAAAAAAGAATTCAATAGCGCCTGATGCATCAAGCATTATACATACTGATTTTAAAAAAGGTTTTATTTGTGCAGAAACAACTTCTTATGAAGACTATATCAAATATGGTGGTTTAAAAGGTGCAAAAGAAAATGGCAAAACAAGACAAGAAGGAAAAGAATATTTAGTTAAAGATGGAGATATAATTCATTTCTTGTTTAATGTTTAAATTCAAATTTTTCCATAATTATAATCTTTAATCTTTTTTATATTTTTTTTCATTTCATTTTTACTTAAAAGTACCGGTTTTTTTCCTGATTTTAAGATTTGTAAATATTGTTTTGATATATTTTCAACTTCTTCAGTTAATTTTGAAGCAATCTTTAAATTCTTACTTCCAACAATTAGCCCGTGATTTGCCATCAAACATGCGTTTCTATTTTCTAATGCTTTTATAACATTTTTTGAAAGTTGCTCAGTGCCAAATGTTGCATATTTTGCACATTTAATATCATTACCTCCTGCCACTGCAATCATGTAATGAAAAGATGGTATATTTATATTCATACAAGCAACGGCTGTAGAAAATGTAGGGTGGGTATGTATTATTGCAGAGATATCTTTCCTTTTTAAATATATATCTCTGTGTATTCTCCACTCAGTAGAAGGTTTTAACTTATTTTTATAAGTTCCATCAAAAGCCATTTGAACGCAACTTTTTTCATTTAATTTATCATTTGAGATTGATGAAGGTGTAATCAAAAAGCCGTTGGTTGTTCTATAACTTAAATTTCCCGATGAACCACGATTTATATTTTTATTATTTAAATATTTAGTAGTTTTAACTAATTCTTTTTTATTCATATTTTTCAAGAAAAAATTTTTTTAATTTCTATTTTTGATGGTTTATGAATTCCTTTTTCGGTTATTAAACGAGTTACATATTTTGCAGGAGTAACATCAAATGAATAATTGCTAGCTTTGCTACCTTTTGGTGTAATTCTGATTTTTGTATTTTTTCCCTTAGAATTAATGCCCTTTATATGAGTTAGTTCATCTGAACTTCTTTCTTCGATTGGCACATCTTTTAAATAATTTTTTGAATTTAAATCAATAGTGTTTGATGGCAAAGCAACGTAGAAAGGTATTTTGTTATCATGCGCTGAAAGCGCTTTTAAATAAGTTCCTATTTTGTTACAAACATCGCCATTAGCAGTTGTTCTATCTGATCCAGTTATACACATATCTACCATGCCATGTTGCATAATGTGTCCTCCGGCATTATCAGTAATAATTGTATGTGGTATTTTTTCTTGTAAAAGTTCCCATGATGTTAAAGATGATCCTTGATTTCTTGGTCTAGTTTCATCAACCCAAACATGAATTTTTATTTTTTTTCTATGTGCCAAAAAAATTGGAGATAGTGCAGTCCCCCAATCAACTGTAGCAAGCCAACCAGCATTGCAATGGGTTAAAATATTTATAGTTTTATTATTCTTTTTTCTTTTTTTTATACCAAGAATTATTTTTAGCCCATTTTCTGCAATTTTCTTACAACATTTAATATCATTATTACTAATTTCTTCCGCAGTTTTTTTTGATACATCTGCTCTACCTGGTGGTTTTTCATCTAATAATTTTTTCTTCATAAATTCTAATGCCCAAGATAAATTAACTGCTGTTGGTCTAGCATCTTTCAAAAAATTTACAGATGAATTTAGGTTTTTATCACTTGGATCATTTTTCATAGATAAATATATCCCATACGCTGCTGTCACACCTATTAAAGGAGCTCCTCTTACAACCATATTTTGAATAGCTTTTTTTACATCTTTTATATTTTTTAAATATAATAGTTTGAACTGATGAGGTAATAGCCTTTGATCAATTACAACTACCACTAACTTTTTCTTGTCTAACCAGATTGATTTATAATTTTTTCCTTTAACTTTCAATTTTTCTCCAAATATCTTTTTAAAATTACATCTAATTTTCTTTTAGTTTTTTTATTCCAATCTTTTTTCTGAGTTATTATAGATTTATCTAGAATATTTTCTGCAGGATCTTTTCCTTTATTTATATATTTTGGAAGCACATTTATAATATTTTTAACTAAAGATTTTGCATTATTTGAATTTTTATTTAATGTTTGAATTATTTGTTCAACATCGACTTCATCATGTTTACTATGCCAACAATCATAATCGGTAACCATAGCCACTGTTGCGTATCTTATTTCTGCTTCTCTTGCTAATTTGGCTTCAGGCATATTAGTCATACCAATTACATCAATTTTTTGTTTTCTATAACTTTCAGATTCTGCTTTTGTTGAAAATTGTGGACCTTCCATTGCAATATACGTTCCTTTATTTTGATGTTTTATTTTTAATTTCTTTAACACTTCCACTGATGCATTTCTTATAAGTTTGCTTGTTGGGTTGGCCATTGGAACATGAGCTACTATTCCCTCTTCAAAAAATGTCTTTTTCCTTATAAAAGTTTTATCTATGAATTGATCCACAAGTACAAAAGTACCTGGTGACAAATTTTCTTTTAAAGAGCCACAAGCAGAAAGTGAAATTATATCGGTAGCACCTAATTTTTTTAAAGCATAAATATTTGCTCTATAATTTATTTCGCTTGGATTATATATATGTGATCTTCCATGTCTTGGTAAAAATAAAACTTTAGTATTATTAATAGTGCCAGTTAAAATTTTATCTGAGGGTGCGCCCCAAGGAGTACTTACATTTATCCATTTTTGATTTTTTAATTCTTCAATTTGATAAACACCACTTCCGCCAATAAAAGCTAATAAAAAATTCTTTGTCATTTTTTATTTTTCAATCCTTAACCATATTTCTTTCATTGTAACGTAAAGAAGTAAAGTTAGAGCAGTTAAGAAAAGTAAAACTTTTAAACCTAACGATTTTCTTTTTTGTAACTCCGGTTCTGCTGCCCAACTTAAAAAATTTACTATATCGTAAGAAAGCTGGTGTAAATTAGCATCTGTTCCATCAATATATTCTATAACGTTATCATAAATAGGTGGGGGCATTGCAATAACCTTTCCATCGTGATAAGGATTATAATAAAGTCCATCGGTTAATTCAAAATCTGGAGGTGGGGTCTCTTCATAACTGGTTAGTAAAGAATAAATATAATCGGGGCCATTTTTTAATGCTTTTGTTAATAATGATAAATCCGGTGGGTAAATTCCTCCAAAAGCTGCTTTAGCTTCTTCTTTATTTTTGTAAGGAGATACAAAAGTATCACTAGGTTCTCCAGAACGCATAAACATTTCCCCTAACTCATTTGGTCCATCTAAAATTTCAAAAGTTTGCGCATATTTTTTTATTTGATCATTTGTAAATCCAAGATCTTTTAATTCTCTAAAACGAAGTCTTTTCATTCCATGACATGCTGAACATACTTCTTGATAAATTTGTAATCCTCTTTGCAAAGTTGAATTATCATATCTTCCAAATACACCTTTAAAAGTCCAGTTCTGTTTTTTTAAAGATATTTCTTCTTCAGCAAATAAATTTGTTATTAAAAAGAAAAAAGAAAATATTATAAAAAAAAATTTTTTTATCATTTATTTATATTTTTTTTTTCCTTTAGATTTTTAAAAATATTTAAAGGAACTGGTAAAGTTTTTTCAAACATTCCAAGGATAGGCAAAATAATTAAAAAATGTGTAAAATAATATACAGTGCAAATTCTACTTATAATTAAATAATGTCCTTCTGGAACTTTTGAACCAACCCATCCAAGAACAATAAAATTAAAAATAAATATCCAAAAAAATTGTTTATATATTGGTCTAAATCTACAACTTCTAACTTTACAAGTATCTAACCATGGTAAAACAAATAAAATTAAAATAGATCCTAACATTGCAAGGACGCCTAATAATTTAAATGGAATTGCTCTTAAAATTGCATAGAAAGGTAAAAAATACCATTCTGGGACAATATGCTCTGGTGTAACAAGTGGATCTGCTGGTATATAATTATCAGGATGCCCTAATGAATTTGGAAGAAAAAAAACAAAAATTCCAAAAATAATAAAAAAAACTCCAAATCCAAAAAAATCTTTGATTGTATAATACGGATGAAATGGTATCTTTTCTTTTTTTAAAGTTAAGTCAATTCCTGTTGGATTATTTGAACCAACTTTATGTAAAGAAATAATATGCAAATATACAACCCCGACAATTATAAAAGGTAATAAATAGTGAAATGAATAAAATCTATTTAATGTTGGGTTATCAATAGAAAAGCCGCCCAATACCCATGTAACAATATTATCTCCAACTAAAGGAATGGCAGAGAATAAATTAGTTATTACAGTCGCAGCCCAAAAACTCATTTGGCCCCATGGTAATGTATAACCTAAAAAAGCTGTGGCTATCATCAAAAGGAAAATAATAATTCCTAACCACCATAAGACTTCTCTCGGCGATTTATATGATCCATAATACAATCCTCTGGCTATGTGAATATAAACTATTAAAAAAAACATAGATGCGCCAACGCTGTGAATATACCTTATTAACCATCCATAATTAACATCTCTCATAATATGTTCTACGCTATCAAATGCCAAATCTACATGTGGAACATAATGCATTGACAATACTAAACCTGAAACAATCATAATAATTAAGGTAATTCCAGCTAATGATCCAAAATTCCACCAATAATTTAAATTTCTTGGTGTTGGATGATCAACTAAAGCTTCTCTCAACACGCTAAAAATTGGAAGTCTGTAATCTAGCCATGCCAATGTTTTATTTTTGAATTTTTTTACCATCTATCCTATTTTTATTTTATTTTTATCAATAAATTTATATTTTGGTACTTGTAAATTTTTCGGAGCTGGACCTTTTCTAACTCTACCAGATGAATCATAATGTGATCCGTGACATGGACAAAACCATCCGTTAAAATTACCTTTAGTATCAGATTTTTTTTGTCCTAAGGGAATACATCCTAAATGACTACAAACTCCTACTACTATTAACCATTCTGGTTTCAAAACCCTATTTTCATCTTTTTGCGGGTCCCTAAGCTCAATTAAATTAACTTCTCTTGCTTCATTAATTTCTTTTTTAGTCCTATGTTTAATAAAAATAGGTTTTCCCCTCCATTTAACAGTTTTTGAAGAACCTTCTTCAATATTTGATATGTCAAATTCTTTTGATCCCAGTGCTAAAACATCAGCTGATGGGTTCATTGAATCAATAAATGGCCATACTGCAAAAGCAGATCCTATAACAGCCATAGAAGATGTTGTTAATTTTAGAAAACTTCTTCTATCTTTTTTAAAATTGGATATTTTATTTTTATTAATCAATTAATTTTAATATAGAATGTTTCAGTATTAAATAATAAGTAATAATAATGCAAATATTTCTTTTTTTTAATTAATCAATTCTAAGTTTAGAAATTTATTGAAATAATGCCTACTAATAAAAATAAAGAGCAAGTAGAAAAATGGTTTAAAACACTTAGAGATCAAATTTGCAAATCTTTTGAAGAAATTGAAGATAAATTCCAACACAAATTAGTCAAAGAAAAGCCGGGAAGATTTATTAGAAAAAAATGGGATAGATTAAAAAATAACAAAGGTGGTGGCGGAGAAATTTCTATGATGAAAGGAAGAATTTTTGAGAAAGTTGGAGTAAACATATCAACAGTTTACGGAAATTTTTCAAAAGAATTTAGAAAAGAAGTTCCTGGGGGTAAAAAAAATCCAAAATTCTGGGCAAGTGGCATTTCTCTTGTTGCACATTTACATTCTCCTTTTATAACAGCGGCTCATTTCAATACTAGATATATTATAACTTCAAAATCCTGGTTTGGGGGTGGTACAGATATAACGCCAACAATGCCAGATAAAAAAAATATTAATTTGTTCCATAATTCATTAAAAAAAACTTGTTCTATGCATGATAAAAAATACTATCCAAAATTTAAAAAATGGTGCAACGAATATTTTTACTTAAAACATAGAAAAGAAACCAGGGGTGCTGGAGGAATTTTTTTTGATTATATTAATACAAATAACTGGGAAGAAGACTTTGAGTTTACAAAAGACATCGGAAAATGTTTTTTAGAAATCTATCCAAATATTATTAAAAATAATATAAAAAAAACATGGACAAAAAATGATAGAGAAAAATTATTAATTAAAAGAGGAAGGTATGTTGAATTTAATTTATTATATGATAGGGGAACGCAATTTGGATTAAAAACAGACGGTAATGTAGAAGCAATACTAATGTCTATGCCTCCAAAGGCAAAGTGGCTCTAATTAAATTCTTTTAATTTTTCTAAACATTCTTTTTTAGATGGTTTAAAATTATTTTCAATCCACCAATCTTCAGTCAATTTTAATATCCTTCCAACTTTTGGTCCTGACTTAATACCCAAATTAATTAGATCTCTTCCAAAAATAGGCAGCTTAGGAACTTTTAAATATTTAATTGATGATATAATTTTTAAATATGTCTTAACTTTAGAATTAATAGAAAATTGAGCAAAATTATATATTAATAAACTTAAACATATTTCTTGACCGTAATAAAAAATATATTTAATTTTATTTTTCTCAAAATCTTTAAAATTAAAATCTTTAGATAAATAAGAAATTTTTTTTACTTTATTATTTTCAATTTTAGATAATTTTAAATTTTTTGATACTTGTGATAAATTTTTTTTATTTAAAATAATTGCAAGTCTAGTGCTAAAATCTATTAAATAATTAATTTTATTAAGTTTATCTAAAGATTTTATTTTTTCTAAATAATTATTATTTAATATTATATATTTTAAAACTCCAGAATTTTCCATTAATTTTATAGTCTTATAAGAATTTTCAGATAGTAGAATCCTTTTAAACTCATAATAAATTCTTTCGCTTGATAATTTTTTTAAATTTTGAGATAAATTTTTAAAAACATTTATCTCAAATTTTTCAATATTTTTTTTTCCATAATAAGCATAAAATCTAAAATATCTTAATATTCTTAAGAAATCCTCTTTAATTCTTTTTTTAGAATCTCCAATAAATTTAATTCTACCTTTTTTTAAATCCTTTATACCTTCATGATAATCAAATAAATTACCATTAAAGTCACATGAAATTGCATTTATAGTAAAATCTCTCCTATTTGAATCAACAATCCAATCTTTTGTAAACTTAACTTTAGCATGTCTCCCGTCAGTTTTAATATCTTTTCTTAAAGTTGTAATTTCAAATTTTTCATTATTTAAAATTGCAATAACAGTTCCATGACTAAAACCGTTTTTTATTATTTTTATTTTTTTTTTGTTTAATATTTTAATTATTTCATTTGGTTTTAGTGTTGTCGCAAGATCAATATCATAATTTTCTTTTTTTTTTATAATTAAATCTCTAACACAACCACCAATAAACCTGGTTTCTTCATTTTCTTTTTTTAAAATTTTAAATAAAAATTTTATATTTTTATTTGATTTCCATTTTTTAATATTTAGTGAATGCATGTTTTTTTTATTTTAATATAAATTCGTATCCTTTGCTTTTTATTTTTATTTTTTTTTTTGTATTTTTATTTACAAACTTATTAATTAATTGATAGTAGGCTGATCTTAGTATCTTAGCATTTATATTCTTTCTAATAACAATATATGGAATAAAACTTTTTTTATATTTTTTATAAAATAAAGGATTTTTTTTACTCAAAACAATTTCTTCATCTATATTTGTTTTAAATATAATCTCTTGATTTTTATTCAAATTCTTTACATCAAAATTAGTTATTACAAAAGGTGAATCTTCAACTTCAATTTTACCTTTTTCTGCTGGGGTTTCTAAATAAAAGTTTCCTTTTTCATCTGCTACTAAAACTGATGAAAATAATTTTATTAAAGCTTTTTTTTGAATTAAATTATTTTTATATAACCACTCACCGTTGGATTTTATTTTTATAGGAAATGTTTTTATTATATTTTTTTTTTGCTTCAATGTGCTTAGAATGAAATAATTTATAATTATAAAATAAAATAAGTTTTATGATAAACCCATTTTTAAGAAATTTAGACTCAATTGGCGAATATTTATCCTATCCTTTAATAAGGTTTATAACCGGCATATTATTATTACCACATGGATATGGTAAATTGTATAAAGGTTTTAATGGGAACCTTGATAGTTTTATTAATTTTTTAGATAAAGAATATTCTAATCCTGTTTTAACAGGTGTTTTTTTAGCTTATTTAATTGCTTTAACTGAATTTCTCGGCGGTATTTGTATAGCATTAGGTTTTTTTACTAGGATCGCTGCATTATCTGTAACTATATTTATGGCTTTTGCAGTTTTGTATCATTTTCCACATGGTTTTTTCTGGAGTAAAGAAGGCTACGAATATCCTTTAATGTGGGGCGTTGTAACATTTGCTATTTTTCTAAAAGGTTCTGGTAGATTGTCAATCGACGGTAAATTTAGATAAAAAAAAAAAAATGTATAATATTATAAAAAAGGTTGTTTGTTTTTTATATAACCTACATAGCAATCTTTTTTTTTTAATATTCTTATGTGTTATCATTGGCAATGGACTAGGTGGATATTTTACATTTATTTCAGTTGAAACTTGGTATCAAACATTAAACAAACCAAGTTTTAATCCTCCTGATTGGGTTTTTGGCCCCATTTGGACAATCCTTTATATATTTATGGGAATTTCTATTTGGTTAATTATAAAAAAAGAACCAAGTAAAACTAGAACTATAGGAATCAGAATATTTTGGCTACAATTATTTTTTAATATTTTTTGGACATATCTTTTCTTTGGAATACAAAAAATTGGTATAAGTTTTATAGAAATTATATTTTTATTCTTTCTAATTTTTATTAATATAATTTATTTTTTTAAAGTTGATAAAATAGCAAGTTATTTATTAATCCCTTATCTATTCTGGGTTATGTACGCTTCCTTACTTACTTACAATATTTGGATTTTAAATTAATGGCTGGGGCGGCAGGATTCGAACCTGCGAATGCGAGTACCAAAAACTCGTGCCTTACCACTTGGCGACGCCCCAATAAAAAGCATTAGTATAAAATTATATTAAAAAGTAAATTTATTCAAAGATTAAGTTTTAACAGAATAAACACCTGACCACCATTTAGGGTGTTTTTTTTTTAATAAAAGGTTTACTTTTTTAGCATCTATTTGTTTTCTAAACAACCCAAATACTGTTGGCCCACTACCTGTCATTCTTGAGAAAAAGCAACTATTTGAAGAGCTTAAGAATGTAAGCATTTTTTTTATTTCTGGCACACATTTCTCAGAATATTTCTGCAAATCATTATTTTGTTCTAATATCCATGTATAAAAATTTTTATACTTTAAATTAATAACTTTTTTTTTTAATAATTTTTTATTTCTATACATATTAAAAACTTTTTTAGTTGAAAGTTCTTTGCGTGGATTAATTAATAAGACTAAAAAAGACGGGATTTTTGGAACTTTAGTCAAAACTTGGCCGTAGCCAGAAAAAAAAACATTTTTATTATATAAACAAGCTGGTACATCTGAGCCTATTTTAATAGCAATTTTAAACAAATCTTTCTGTTTCAATTTTTTTTTATTTAAAAAATTTAACCCATTCAAAACAGCGGCAGCATCAGCTGAACCGCCTCCCAAACCGGCGGAAACAGGTATTTTTTTATTTAAAGATATTTTGTAATTAGTCTTCAAATTTAAAAATTCTGAAAAAACAATAAAAGTTTTTTCAATTATATTTTCTTTTTTTCTAACAAAATTTTTAAAAGGTCCTTTTATCTCTATTGAAAATTTATTACTTTCAGAAATTATTATTTCATCATAAAGATCTACAAAACATACTAAACTTTTTAAATTATGTAGGTTATGCTTTGTTTTGTTAAATACATTAAGAAACAAATTAATCTTAGCATAAGCTTTACATTTAAAGGTTTTTCTTTTTGACATTAATTTATTATAGATTTAGTTGATTATTATAATCGTACTTTTTTATTTTCTTCTCTATTTCTTTTTCTAAATCATCTTTGGGATTAAATTGAATTGCTTTTTTCCATTGATATAATGCTTCTAGTTTTCTATTAACCTCAAAATAAGCATCTCCTAGATGATCATTAATGATTGGATCAGTTGGTTTCAAATTAACTGCTCTTTCAAGTTCTTCTACTGCTTTATCATATTCTTTTAAATTATAATAAGCCCATCCCAAGCTATCTACAATATATGGGTCACTTGGTCTTATACCTACAGCCTTAATAATAAATTTTTTTGCTTGATCAAGATTATAATTTTGTTCTATCCACGAATAACCTAAATAATTTAAAACATCTGGTTGATTTGGCATTAATTCTAAAACTTTTAATAAATCTTTCTCTGACTTATTCCACTGATTATTTCTTTCGTATGCTATTCCTCGTGAATAAAGTAAATCCCAATGTTCAGAACTAATTTTTTCTATTCTTGATACTGCTTCATTGTAATGTTCTATTGCTTCATTGTATTTATCGTAATTTCTATATATATCACCGAGAAGTTTTAAAGAGTCATATCTTTCTTTTTTTTCATTTGACATTTTTTTCAAAATTGAAATTGCTTTATCACTTTTTCCTAATAGTTCTAAATTCCTTGCTTTTTTTAATTTTGAATGCCAAAAAAAATTTGATGATGGTTTTATATTCTCATATAAATTATTTGCTTCAAGATATTTTGAATCATTTTCCAATAACTCAGCAAGATAAATTTGTGAAACTTCAAAATCTTTTTTTAAATATAAAGAAAAATACGAATAAATTATTGAAAAATCATTTGTAAAATCTGAGCTAAAGGTACTGGCAATTGTACTAAATAATTCTGCAATTGCGTCGTTTATATTTACTATCAATCTTTTTGGCACTTCTTTTTTTTCAATTCTTTTGATCGATTTTTCAATCAATAAATTATCTTTAGAATCTGACAAAAATTTAATATAAATATCTCTTGCTTTTTCAAAATTACCATTTCTTTCAAAAGCATTTGCTGAAATTTCAGTTAATCTGTAAGATGGCTGAGTAAAAGAGTTTAGAGTTTTTTGATAATATATTAAAGCTTCATCATTTTTATTAAAAAAATCATGAATTAAAGCTAAATTTAAATTTCTTAAGCCATTTATTGCAAAATCTTTTTCTAATTCTTCTAATTTTTTTTTTGCTTTGTTCAAGTCTTTTTTGTTTTCAACAATTAGCCATGATTCAATAATAGGAACTGAAAATCTTTCATAAGAACTTTTTTTTATTTTTTTTAATTTATCAAAGGCAGAGCTAAAATTTCTTTTCTTTATATCATCAACAATTAAAGCCATTAAAATATTTGTATTTTCAATACTGTCTGAAGAAAGGTTTTTTTCAATTTTTTTTCCTATTAAAATACAACTATTTATATCGCCTTCTAAAAGATATAAATTACATAGTTTTTTAGCTATGTTTTGTCTAATTTCTGTATCAATTTTATTTAAACCAAGTGCATTTTTAAAATAATATATAGCAGCTTTGTTATCTTTATTACTTAATGCACTTTGACCAGCTAAATAATTACCAGAGTCTATTGCTAATAAAGGTTTTTGAAAATAAAAAAATAAAAAAAAAATTATAATAAAAAATTTGTTCATTTTTAAAAAAAAAAATCTACATATTTGGATATCTTGGCCCACCCCCTCCTTCAGGGGTTACCCAATTTATATTTTGGCTTGGATCTTTTATATCACAAGTTTTACAATGAACGCAATTTTGTGCATTAATTTGCAATTTTGGTGAATTTTTTTCTAAACCAACTATCTCATAAACTCCAGCAGGGCAGTATCTTTGCTCTGGCGCATCATAATTCTCTAAATTATATTCTATTGGAATATCACTATCTTTTAATTGTAAGTGACATGGTTGATTTTCAGCATGATTAGTGTTCGAAATAAAAACTGATGACAATTTATCAAATGTAATAACGCCATCTGGTTTTGGGTAATCAATTTTTTTAGATTTTTTTGCTTCTTTTAAAGATTTATGATCATCATGATGTTTTAAAGTCCAAGGAGCTTTTCCTCTAAAAATAAAAGTGTCAATAGCACTATATATTAAACCAGGCCAAAACCCCCATTTGAATGCTGGCCTTATATTTCTTACTTTATAAAGTTCGTCCCAAATCCATGATTTTTTTATCTCTTCCTCATATGTTTTAATTTCAATTTTTTTTTCTTCAAAAATATTTTTAAAGATTTCTTCAGCAGCAATCATGCCTGATTTCATAGCAGTATGTGTGCCTTTTATTTTTGGTACATTCATAAATCCCGCTGTGCATCCTACAAGTAATCCTCCAGGCACAGTTAATTTTGGAATTGATTGAAAACCTCCTTCGGTTAATGCTCTTGCACCATATGAAATTCTTTTGCCACCTTCAAAAATTTTTTTTATTTTTGGATGCATTTTAAATCTTTGAAATTCATCAAATGGGTCTAAATACGGATTTTTATAATCTAAACCTATAACAAATCCTACTGAAACTTGCTTGTTTTCTAAATGATAAAGAAAAGAGCCTCCGTATGTTTGGTTATTTAAAGGCCAGCCTATTGAGTGAATTATATCTCCTAGTTTATGATTCTCAGGTTTTATTTCCCATAATTCTTTTAAACCTATTCCATAAGTTTGAGGATTTGAATTTTCTCTTAAATTGTATTTATTAATTAATTTTTTTGTTAATGATCCATGACATCCTTCAGCAAATATGGTTTGCTTAGCTAAAAGATCGTATCCTTGTTGATAATTCTCTAATTGTTTACCATATTTATCAATTCCTTGATCCCCTGTTCTCACGCCAATGACTTTATTTGTTTTTTCATCATAAAGAATTTCTGAAGCAGAAAACCCAGGAAAAATATTTACTCCCATTTCCTCTGCTTGTTTAGCCAGCCATCTACAAAAATTCCCTAAACTAACAATATAATTTCCGTCATTTTTCATTTGAGGTGGAGTTGGTAACTTAAAATAATTATTTTTAGTTAACAAAAAAAAGTTATCTTTCTTTGCCTCAGTTTTAATTGGTGAGTCTTGACTTTTCCAATCTGGTATCAATTCGTTAAGAGCTTTTGTTTCTAAAACAGCGCCAGATAATATATGTGCTCCAACTTCTGAACCTTTTTCAACAATACATACATTCAGTTCTTTTTTATTTTTTTTTGCTAATTGAGCAAGTCTTAGACCGGCTGATAGTCCTGAAGGTCCAGCTCCAATTATTAAAACATCAAAATTCATTGATTCTCTAGTCATATATATAAAGATATAAGAAAATAATTAACTTATCAAATTTGTTTCTTTAGTCATAAATAAATTTTTGTATCATAACATAACAAAAAGATTTAACATTAAAAGAAAATGCCAAACACTAATAAATATTCATTAGCAATAATTAATCATTATAAATCATTTGGAGTTACAACACATATTCAAAATAAACCAAGAATAAGATTTAAAAATTATTCCTGTAATGAAAGTAAAAAAGAAATATTAGATGATCAATTAAAAGAATTAAAAAAAAAAATCATTAATTTAGATTGTGAATTAAAATTAAAAGCAAAAAATTTTGTTTTTTATGATGGCTTGCCAAAATCAGATATTATGATTATTGGAGAAGCTCCAGGATATGAAGAGGACAAGATTGGAAAGCCTTTTGTTGGAACTGCGGGAAAAAAACTTGATCAAATGATCAATGCTATTGGGCTTGATAGAAAAAAAAATGTTTATATAACTAATATTATTCCCTGGAGGCCTCCGAATAATAGAACCCCTACTGATAATGAAATTAATTTTTTTCTTCCATTTGTTGAAAAACATATTTCTATAATAAAACCAAAAATACTTTTACTTTTTGGAAATGTTGCATCAAAATCTTTGCTAAAACTAAAAAATGGTATAACTAAAAATCATGGTAAATGGTTTAATTACAAAAATAATTTTTTACAAGAAAAAATATTTACAACTTGTATTTTTCATCCAAGCTATTTATTAAGATCGCCGAACAAAAAAAAGATTGCTTGGGAAGATTTAAAAAAAGTTAAAGAAAAAATAGCAAATTTAGAAATTAAAACATGAAAAAAAAATTAAATATAGTAGTTCTAACAGTGTCAGACTCTAGAAATACAAAAACTGATAAATCAGGTGAAGTATTAAAAAGTAAAATATTAAACTCACATCATAATTTATTTGAGAAAAAAATATGTAAGGATAACAAAATAGAAATAAAAAATATTTTAAATATTTGGTTAAAGAAAAATAATATAAATGTAATTATAGCCACTGGTGGAACAGGCTTAACTAAAAGAGATATAACTCCTGAAGTATTTAAATCTTTTTTTGAAAAAGAAATACCAGGCTTTGGTGAGGTTTTTAGAATGTTAAGCTATAAAAAAATTAAAACTTCAACATTGCAATCAAGGGCTTGTGCCGGAATTTCTAATGGTAAATATTTATTTTCATTACCCGGTTCTCCTTCTGCGTGTAAAGATGCTTGGGATGAAATTATAAAATATCAATTAGATTCTGATTTTAAACCATGTAATTTAGTTACAATTATTCCAAAACTAAAATAATGAATTTTGATATTGAAAAAAAATTCGGAAATGTAGTAGTTGGAATAGACGAGGTTGGAAGAGGACCGCTTGCTGGACCTGTAGTAGCTGTTGCAGTATATATTAATAGATCGTCATGGAAAAATTTTTTAAGAAAACATCCGGAAATAATTAAGATTAATGATTCAAAAAAAATATCAAAAAAAATTAGAGAAAAACTTTATAAAATCTTAATAAACATTATTTCATTTGGCGTTGGAGCTGCTAGTGTTAAAGAAATTGAAGAAAACAATATCTTGCAAGCTTCATTAATTGCTATGGAAAGAGCATATATTTCTTTAAAAATTAGCGCTGATTTTGTATTAGTAGATGGGATTAATGCTCCAAAAATTAAAGCAAAAGTTAAAACAATAAAAAATGGAGATAACAAATCTATATCTATTGCAACTGCATCAATCATTGCAAAAGTTATAAGAGATAATTTAATGAAAAAATTATCTTATAAATATCCTGAATTTTTTTGGAGTAAAAATTCAGGTTATGGGACAAAGTTACATATTGATAAAATAAAATTATTTGGTATAACTCCTCATCACAGAAAATCTTTTAAACCAATCACAAAAATGATAAAATAAATAATAATCGGGGTCAAAATGAAAATAAAAAGTTTTGCTGTTAATAAAATATATCTAGGCAATTGTTTAGAAAAAATGAAGAAATTACCTTCAAGATCAGTAGATTTAATATTTGCTGACCCACCTTATAACTTGCAATTAGAAAAAAATTTAACAAGGCCTGATCATACTAATGTAAATGGTGTAAGAGAAAATTGGGATAAATTTAAAAACTTTTATGAATATGATGAATTTACAAAAAAATGGATTGGTTCTGCTAAAAGAGTTTTAAAGGAAGATGGAACAATTTGGGTTATAGGAACATATCATAATATTTTTAGAATTGGAAAAATATTGCAAGATTTAAACTTTTGGGTTTTAAATGATATTGTTTGGGTTAAATCCAACCCAATGCCAAATTTCAGAGGCACAAGATTTTCAAATGCTCATGAAACTTTGATTTGGTGTTCAAAAAATAAAAATTCTAAATATACATTTAATTATAATCTTTTAAAATCACTCAATGATGATCTGCAAATGAGAAGTGATTGGTTTTTTCCAATCTGTAATGGTTCTGAAAGATTAAAATATAGGGGTAAAAAAGTACACCCAACTCAAAAACCTGAGGCTCTTATTACAAGAATTATATTATCTGCAACTAATCCTGGAGATGTAATATTAGATCCATTTTTTGGAACAGGAACTATAGGAGCTGTATCAAAAAAATATAATAGAAAATTTATTGGTATAGAAAGTGAAAAAAAATACGTAAAATTTGCTAAAGAAAGGATTAATTTAGTTAAACCACTAAAAAATATGGAAATGTTAAAAACAAATGAAAAAAAACAACAAACAAGGATACCCTTTGGAAGATTAATAGAATTTAACTTAATAAAGCCAGGTGATATTCTTCATGATTTAAAAAATAAATGGCATGCAAAAGTTAGGATTGATGGATCAATTATTACTGAAAATTTTAAAGGTTCGATACATAGCGTTGCTGCTAATTTGCTTAATTTACCGTCATGTAACGGATGGACATTTTGGTATAAACGTGAAAAAGAAAATTCTATAAGTATAGATATTTTAAGAGAAAAAATTAGATCAGAATTAAATTTGATTTAAGAAAAATATAAAATATTTTTCATTAAAATAAAAATTTTAAAAAAAAATTTAGTTATGAAAGAAAGAAAACAAAGTTATTTCAAAAAGATTGGCGATAACCTTCCTAAAATTATAGATAAAAAAATAAAAGAAAAAATTTTTGTTGAAGTATCTTTAATAAAACAATGGAATAATGTTGTTGGAAATGATATTGCAAAATTTTGTTGGCCCATAAAAGTTATTTTTTCAAACATAAAAAATTCAAATGGAATAATTTTTTTAAAAACAAAAAGAGGAAAGTCGATGGAAATAGAGTTTAAAAGTGAAGAAATAATTGAGAAATTAAATCAATATTTTGGATACAAAGCAATTGGTAAAATTAGTGTAGTACAAGATTTTAATATTAAAGATACTTATAAAAAAAATAAAATTATTAAAAAAACAAGTAATAAAATTAGTCAATCTAAAGTAATTAATAAAGTGAAGGAAGATTCTGTTAAAATGGCATTAAAGAAGCTTAATAAAACATTGTTTGAATAATAAATTAGAACTTGCTCAAATAGGTATTAATTTTTATAATTATACAATATATAGTGGTAATTAAATAATGAAATACAATATAAGCAAATTCTTAATTATATTCATTTTTCTTATTTTTTCTAAATATGACTTTATAATAGCTAAAACAGATGAAGAAATATTTTTAGGAAACAAAGATTCTAAAATTGTAGTTATTGAATATGCATCAATGACATGTATTCACTGTGCAAACTTTCATAAAGAGGTTTATCCAAAAATTAAAGAAAATTATATTGATACAAACAAAATAAAATATATTTTTAGAGATTTTCCTTTAGATAAACAAGCGCTATTTGGATCTGTGCTCGCAAGATGTGCTCCAAGAGAAAAATATTTTGATTTTATTAAATTAATTTTGAATACACAAAAAAAATGGATCTCAAATGATGATACTTTTATGGATAAACTTAAAAATATTGGAAAATTGGCTGGTTTAAATGAAAACAAAATTAACACTTGTTTTAAAAATGAACAAATAGTTGATAAAATTATAAAATCTCGCTCTGTGGGCGAACAAAAATATAATATAAGCTCAACACCGTCGTTAATAATTAATGAAAAAAAATATAGCGCTATGAGTTATGAAAATTTTGAAAAAATTATTGAACATTTAATTAATTAATATGGATTTTACTAAACTAAAAATTACTGGTTTTAAATCTTTTGTTGAAAGAACTGAAATAGAGATTGAAAAAGGATTAACTGGAATTGTTGGCCCTAACGGTTGTGGAAAATCAAATATTGTTGATGCGTTAAAATGGATAATGGGTGAAACGTCACCAAAAGAAATGCGTGGCAAAGGAATGGATGATGTAATATTTAATGGAACATCAATTAGGCCACAAAATGATCTAGCAGAGATTGAAATTACTATTGATAATAAAAAAAAGAACGCCCCAGAAATATTTAACAATTACGAAACCATAGAAATAAAAAGAAAAATAGAAAGGGAAAAAGGATCTACTTATTATATAAATAACAAAATTGTAAGAGCAAAAGATGTGCATTTATTATTTGCCGATGCTTCTTCCGGGCCTGATACTACTTCTATAGTGGCACAAGGTCAGATTCATAAATTAATAAGCTCTAAACCAGAGGAAAGAAGAATTTTGCTTGAAGAAGCAGCTGGAATTACTGGTTTACATGCAAGAAGACATGAAGCTGAACTAAAATTAAAATCTGCTGGAATAAATCTATCTAGATTAGAAGATATTATCAAAACTCATAAAGATCAATATAAAATCCTTGAAAAACAAGCTAAAGAAGCAGAAAAATATAAATCTGTTAAAAATAAAATAAATAATTTGGAAATTACTATTATAAAAATTAGATGTATAAATAATATAAATAAAATTTCAAAAAAAACTGAAGGACTCGAAAAAATAAATTTTGAAATAAATACAATTGATTCTCTGCTTGAGAATTATAAAAATGAAAAAAATAAATTTCTTAGTAAAAGTAATGAAAAAAATAATGATTTAAATAATTTAAAAAATGAAAAACAAAAAAACCTAGATGAAATTAATAGAATCTCTATTCAAAAGGACAGTTTAAAAAATAGATTAACGCAATTAACTAATGATATAGCAAGAGAAAAAAAGTTTTTAGAAGACGCTAATTTTTCTTTATCAAAATTACAAAAAAATATATTCAACGAAACAAAAGAACTTGATATGAAAATCTCAAATAGTGAAAAAAATTCAGATAAAGAAAATTTTATTAATTTAAAAAAAGATATAGAAAATGAACTTAAAAAAATTGAGTTTATTATATCTAAATCTAGTGAATTAAGTTCTAAAATAGATAAATTAAAAAGTAAAAACAATAATTTAATAACTCCAATAAAAAATACTTTTGATATTATTTCTGAGAAAATTAAAAGTGTATTTTCTTCTTTTACAGATATAAAAAATAATTTTTCAAAATTAACTAATCTAGATAAAATTTTTGATTTTGAAGAGGAACACACAAAATGGAGTAAAAGAATAGATGATGCAAAAAAACACTTAGAAGAACTTGTAGAGAGAGAAAAATTTACAAATAGTGAGCTAAAAAATTTAGAAAATAAACCTGGGGAAATAAGTAAAAAGAATGCTGAATTAGATGTAAAAATTAATCAATTAGAAAAAGAAATTACTATTGATCCAAATCAAACTAAAGGAATAGATGAAAAAATAAAAATAAATTCAGATAAAAAAATAAAAAATCACGAAGAAAAAACTAGATTAGAAACAGATTTAGAATATTTAAAAAATGATTTAGATAATGCATACCAAGAAAGTGAAAATAATTTTTCATTAAAATTAAATGAGGATATTTTAAAACAGGAAAAAATTAATCTTCAAGATTTACCTGCTGTAAATATTTTACAAAATGATCTAAATCTTGAAAAAAGAAAATTTGATAAAATTGGGCCAATAAATTTTACAGCAGAAAATGATGCAAAAGAAACTAATAAAAAAATAGAAAAAATGGTTAATGACAAAATTGATGTAGAAAAAGCAATACTCAAGTTAAGAGAAACAATATCAAATATAAATAAAGAAGGAAGAGAAAAAATAAGCAAGTGTTTCGATGGAGTCAATCAAAATTTTAAAAATTTATTTACACAATTTTTTGATGGAGGTAAAGCTTTTCTTAAAATGGTTGGTTCATCTGATCCTTTATTAGCGGGTTTAGAAGTATTTGCATCACCGCCTGGAAAAAAAATGAACACTTTATCATTATTATCAGGTGGGGAGAAAACTATGGCAGCAACTGCTATGATTTTGGCAGTTTTTCTTCAAAACCCTTCACCAATTTGTGTTTTAGATGAAGTTGATGCACCGTTGGATGATATAAATATTGATAAATACTGTAAAGTAATTAAAAAAATTAATCATGACACATCAACAAAATTTATAATAATTACTCACAATCCTATTACTATGGCAAATATGGATAGATTATATGGTGTTACAATGGCTGAGACAGGAATATCAAGATTAATTTCAGTTAAACTTCAAGAAGCGCAAAAACTTAGAGAAGTTAGTTAAAAATATTGAAGAAAAAACTTAAAGACTTCAACAAAAGACTTGAGAATTTAAAAAAATTAAATTCAAAAATAAAAAATCAAAAAAAAAATAAAGATTTTAAAGATTTTGGGGTTTATTTAAAATCAGGAGTAGAATTAGTATCCGCAATAATTGTAGCTTTAGTAATAGGCCTTTTTCTTGATAATTATTTCCAAACTAAACCAATTTTTTTATTTATTTTTTTAATATTTGGATTTGGTGCAGGTATTATGAATGTCTTTAGATCTGTAAAAAAATTAGGATTTGAGGTTGGTTTTAAAAAAAAAAATGATAAATTGCACTAAATAATTTTTTTTTAATTATGGCAGATCCTATTCATCAATTTGAGATAAAAGAATTAATACCTTTAAAACTATTTGAAACAAACATTTCATATACAAATTCTTCGCTATTTATGAGTTTAGCTATTATTTTTGTTACCTTGCTATTATTGTTATCTATAAAGAATAAAAGTTTGATACCTAGCCGGTTGCAGTCAATTTCAGAAATCTTTTATGAATTTATTTCTAATATGGTTAGTGACAATATAGGTAATAAAGGACGTAAATTTTTTCCTTTAATATTTACATTATTCACTTTTTTACTTTTTGGTAATATGCTTGGCATGTTGCCTTACAGTTTTACTTTTACAAGCCACATAATTGTTACATTTGTACTAGCCATGTTTATTTTTTTGCTTGTTACTTTGCTTGGGATTTTTATACACGGTTTTAAATTTTTCGGTTTATTTGTGCCAAAGGGTGTTCCAATGTTAATGCTTCCTTTGATGATACCTATTGAAATAATATCTTATTTGTCAAGACCTATAAGCTTATCTGTTAGATTGTTCGCTAATATGATGGCTGGTCATACAATGTTAAAAATATTTGCAGGTTTTATAGTCCCTTTAGGAATATTTGGCGTTGCACCACTTATGGTTAACGTTGCTTTAACAGCTTTAGAAGTTCTTATTGCTTTTTTACAAGCTTATGTGTTTACTATATTAACTTGTTTATATTTAAATGAAGCTATTAATCTACATTAAATTAGGAGGATTATATGGAAATAGAAGCAGCTAAAATAATTGGAGCCGGGTTAGCAGTTATTGGTCTAGGCGGAGTTGGAGCAGGAATAGGTCATATTTTTGCAGCTTTAGTATCAACTATAGGTAGAAACCCATCTGCGCGTCCGCAGGTTTTTCCAATTGGAATGTTAGGTTTTGCATTAGTGGAAGCTGTGGCTTTATATGCTTTATTAATTGCATTCTTTTTTCTATTTGTATAATTTTTTAAATTTTAAAAAATGCCTCAATTAGAAATTACGACTTATCCAAGTCAAATATTTTGGCTTGTAGTAAGTTTCTTAATATTATACTTAATAATGTCTAGATTCATTATACCTAAAATATCATCAGTAATTAAAAATCGCGAATCTGAAATTAAAAATAACATTCATATTTCTGAACAGATGTATAAGGATACTGAAATAATAAATGATGAATATGAAGAAATAAAAAAAAAAATAGAAGGAGAAGCTAGAGGAATCATTAATTATCTTAAAGAAACAACTAATAAAAAAATAACTAAAAATACTGAATTATTAAAAAAAAGACTTGAGCAAAAGTTAGAAAAAAATGAACAGGAAATTATTAATAAGAAAAAAAAAGCATTAAAAGAAATTAATAAAATTTCATTAAATCTTTCAGAAGAAATTTTAAAAAAATTATCAAATGAAAATAGAGAACTAAAAACAATAATAAAAAATACACTTAAACATTTAATAAAAAAAAATTTAAAGGAAGTTGATTAATGGAACTTTACCATAATGATCATTTTTTAGAACTCCTGCATAGTGAAACATTTTGGGTAGCAATTGCTTTTTGTATCTTTGTAATTTTATCTTTTAAAAAAACCAAAAAAATATTAATAGAATCTTTAGATAAAAGAATTGAAGAAATTAAAAAAAGAATAAATGAGGCAAAAAAATTAAAAACAGAAGCAGAAAATAATTTAAATGAGGCAAAAAAAAATCTTAAAAAAATGGTCGATGATAAAAAAAGAATAATTAATGAGGCAAATGAAGAGGCAGAAAATTTAGAAAAAAAACTTTTAAATGAAGAAAAAATTTATAGTGAAAGACTTAAAAAAAGAATAGTCGATAGAATAGAACAATCAAAAAAACAAGCTGTAAATGATATTAAAGAAATTGCTTTAAATATTTCAATTAAAAGTATTAAAGATTTATTAAATAATGAAAAAGAAATAACAGATGATCAATTAATTAGTAAATCTATTACAAATTTATTTTATAAATCAAAAAAAGAGCAAAAAAATTATAAAAACTTGTGAGATCCATCACAAAATGGTGATTTTTTAGTATGCTTGCACCCACACAAATAAATGGTTTCACTAGCTTTAACTGTAAAAACTATAGGTTTAAATTCTGTTGAAGAATGAGAGCCATCACAATATGGTTGTTTTAAACTTAAACCACATGAACACCACGCATATTTCTTACCTTTTTCAACATCAACAGAATATGGTTTCAGTTGGGGTGATTTTTTTTTATTCATTTTTTTTATATTTTTTGTATTTTTATCTAAACTATATAAATATAACATCGTTAATCTTTTTTATGAAATATTAAATATTGGCTTATTACACAAAAATTAATAAAGCAGAATTTAAAAAATATCTAGCAAATTACTCTCTTGGTAATATGTATTATTTTAAAGGAATACATGAAGGTATAGAAAATACAAATTATTTTTTTAGAACAAAATCTCACAAATCTGTTTTAACAATTTATGAAAATAAAATTACAGAAAGAATAAAAGGGAAAAATTTAATTTTTTTTATTGATTTAGTAAATTTTTTAAGAAAAGAGAAATTTCCATGCCCAAAAATACTTTATAACAATAATAACAAGCAATTAAATTCTTACAAAAATAAACAGTTTACAATAATTGATTTTGTTAACGGAAAAATAGCAAAAAAAATTAATTTTCAACATTGTTATAAATTAGGTAGAACTTTGGCTACATTACATGTAAAAAGTTTGAAATTTAAAAAAAAAAGAAAAAATGATTTTTCATTAAATGAATGGGATAAATTAATAAAAAAAAAAATAAAATTATCAAAAAATGAATCTTTTTTTTTAAAAAAAGAAATTAAATACATAAAAAAAAATTGGCCTAAAAAACTACCTTCAGGAATTATTCACGGAGATCTTTTTCCAGATAATGTTTTTTTTAAAGATAATAAGATCGTTGGAATAATAGATTTATCAAACGCCTGTAATGATTTCTTTTGCTACGATTTATCAATATGTATAAATTCATGGTGTTACGAAAATAAATTAAATATAGATAGATTGAAAAATTTAATTAAAGGATATAATTCAGTTAGAAAATTAAAAACTCAAGAAATTAGTTATCTTAATTTATTTTTAAGAGCAAGTAGTTTAAGATTTTATTTATCTAGATTAATGGACTCTCAGAATAAAAAAATTCCTAAAAAATATAAAAAAAACCCAAAGGAATACCTAAATAAATTAAAATATTTTCAATCAAATGGTGTGAATAATTATTTCTATGAAAAATAATGAATAAAATTGATATATATACTGATGGTGCGTGTCAAGGAAACCCTGGGCCAGGTGGCTGGTCGTTTATAATAAAATATAAGAATGGTAAAACAGAAGAACACAATGGGTCAAAAGATTATACAACTAATAATAAAATGGAGTTAACAGCTGCTATAAAAGCTTTAACATTTATTAAAAAAAAAACAAAAATTAATGTTTATACTGATAGTAAATATCTTAGAGATGGAATAACCATATGGATAAATAAATGGAAATTAAATGGTTGGCAAACTTCAAATAAAAAAAATGTAAAAAACTCAGATTTATGGAAATTACTTGAAGAAAAAATAAAATTACACGAAATTAAATGGTTCTGGGTAAAAAGTCATAATGAAAACATTTTAAATGAAAAAGCAGATATACTGGCAAAACAAGCAATAGAAGTTTAGATAGATTTTAAAATTTCAGTTGCATTAGTTAAATCACAAACTCCAGGATTTTCTTCTACAATTAACTTTTTAACTACTTTGTCTTCAACAATCATTACATATCTATTAGATCTACTACCCATACCAAAACCAGAACAATCTAATATCATTCCTAATGACTCTGTAACTTGAGCATTTCCATCAGCTATAAATAAAAAATCATCTTTTAAAGATTTACTGTCTCTCCAAGCTGTTGAGACAAATTGATCATTAACCGACAAACATATTATGTTATCAATTCCTTTGCTTTTTATTTCATTATATTTTTCAATAAATGATGGTAAATGTGAATTGTTACATGTAGGAGTAAATGCACCAGGTACAGCAAATAAAATTACTTTTTTTCCAGAAAATAATTCATCAGTTTCAATTTCTTTAGGTTCTCCGCTACCAACAACTGCAACTTTATTATTTGGAAATATATCCCCTTCTTTAATCATTTTTTATACTCTTGAAGGTACTTAAAAGTTCTTTAACAGTCAAGATCTCAGATAATAGTAAGCCTTGAGGTGTTGAAGGACTATAAATAACATTAACAGGTATGCCAAATCTTTGAAATGAATTTATATATTCATTAATTTCTTTATTGGGCTTTGTTAAATCTCCACGCATTTTTTTAACATTATATTGTTCTAAAAAATTTTTAACTTTTCTTCTATCTATTACAGTTTTTTTGTTATAAAAACATGTCATACACCAATCAGCTGTTATATCAACAAAAACAATATTGTTTTCACTGACTAATTCATTTAGTTTAATATTATCAAATTCAATCCAGTTATTATTTTTTGGAACATTATTAATTGCATTAATTTGAATCAATAAAACGCTAGTAAGCCAAATAGCTGTTAAAAATAATAAAAAACTTAAAAAATATCTTAATTTTTTCATCCATGCCCCTGGTTTTGGTAAAAATGTTAAAAGTTGAGGATTGGTCGCTAATATAATGTAAGGGCTAGATAATCCTAAGCTGATACAAAAAAAAATTAAAAAAATTGTTTGATTAGGACTTACAAACGCAAAGCCTAACGCTGTTCCTATTAAAGGAGCTGAGCACGGAGTAGATAAAATAGTTATGAAGGATCCTAAAAAGAAGTTTTGACAAAATTTTGAATTTTGTTTATTTAAGTTAATTATCTTATTTAAATATTTTTTAAAAAAGAATGGAATATCAATTGAAAATATATCTATAAGATTCAATGAAAAAATAATTAATAGTAAAATCATAAAAAATAAAAAGAAAGGTGATTGAAATTGAAATCCCCACCCAAGATTATGGCCTGCACTTTTTAAAGAAACTGTTATTAAAGATAAAACAAAAAAAGAAAATATTATTCCAAGTATTGTTGCAAAAAAAATTTTTTTAATGCTTTTATTATTTATATTTTGTTGTTGTTGAGATAAAACATTATAAATTTTTAAAGATAACACTGGAAATACACAAGGCATAAAATTTAAAATAACACCTCCTATAAAAGCAATTAATAAAAAAAATAAAATACTATCTGGATTAAATAAATTTGAATAAGTTAAATAATCTGATTTATCTATATATTTGTTTATAATCTTTCCATATTCTGATACTTGACCATCCCCATTTGGAATATTCAATACTAAATTGTCCCTAAACGGAATACATATTTTTTTACAAGTTAAATAATCAATATCAAAATTTGCTAATAATTCCTCATCATTTTTTTTTAAAATTAATTTAATTGGTAAAACTACTTCATTTGAATATCCTATACTCTCCATTCCAAGAATTTCAAACTTTTTAGGTTTTGGCCATAGTATTTCTAGATTTTGAATATTTTTTGAATTAGCCCAATCAATTTCTGGGGGGTACCCTGCTTTACCTGGGTATTTCCAATAAATTTTCCATCCTGGATCTAATTTAAAATAAAGACCTAAATGTAAATTATTCTCTTTATGTATTGATTCAACTGAAGAAATTAATTGTAAAGATACATGTTCATGTTCTACAAAAACTTTTTCATTATTTTGTTGAGTTAAACCAATAAATGAAAAACTTATAATAAAAAGAAAAGAAAGGAGGATATTTCTTATTAGCTCTAAATACATTTTAATTATTTAAATTTACTATAAACACTAACTGTTAATTTTTATTATAATAAATTATATATTTCATTTTTTAAAATTATGAAAAGAAATAAGAAATTTTTATCTGGTAAATTTTTAATAGCATCTCCTTCTATGTCTGACCCTAGATTTTATAAATCTGTAATTTATATTATTACACATAAAAGTGAAGGTGCTATGGGTATAGTAATTAATCAACCTATAATTGAAACAAAAATAAATAATATAATTAACAATGAGGAATTAAAGGATAATTCAAATATTGATAATATCCCAATCACATATGGTGGACCAGTCGATACAAAAAAAGGATTTATACTACATACTTCAGAATTCAAAGATAAAACAACTATTAAAGTTGATAGTAAAATTTTTTTAACTTCTAATATTAATATTCTTAAATCAATTGTTAAAGGGAATGGGCCAAAAAAATCTCTTTTTGCTCTAGGTTATGCTGGTTGGTTTGCGGGACAACTAGAAAAGGAATTATCAAATGATGGTTGGTTAATAGCTCCTGGTAATCCAAAATTAATTTTTGAATGCAAAGTTGAAAAAAAGTGGAGTGAAGCAATAAAATCTATTGGAATAAATCCAGATTTTCTTAGTTTAAATTCTGGCAAATGCTAAATGTATTTCTTTATTTTTGCTAAAAGTAAATGATCTTCTAATTTTCCATTAATATTTAAATATTTCTTAGCATATCCTTCAACTTTAAAACCAACATTTAACAAAACTTTCTTACTTTTTAAGTTTTTTGGTAAACATGCTGCTTCAATTCTATTTAATCCCAAATCAATAAAACAATAATCACAAATAATTTTTAAAGAGTCTTTCATATATCCTTTCCCTGCATATTCTTCACCCATCCAATAACCTATTGTTACACTCTTATATGCTTCTGATTTAAAATTTGAGAGGCTTATGCCGCCCATTAAATTATTTGTTTTGTTGTGAAAAATAAAAAAATTATAACTGGTTTTTTTTTTTAATGAAATATCAATTATATTTATAAATCTAATAAATGATTCTTTTGTAAGAAAATCATTTGGCCATTTCGGTTCCCATGGTTGCAGAAAATTTCTTGATCTCTGCCTTAATTCTGCCCATTCTCTCCAATTTTCTTTCTTTGGTTTTCTAAGAATAACTTGCTTTCCTATTAACTCTTTTTCTTTTTTTAATAAAAAAATATTATACATTTCTTACAAAGCTTGATTCCTTAATTAAATAATTTTTAATTTTATTATAATTTAGATTAACTATTTTATAATTTTCCTTTAACTTTAGTAACGATTTATGTTTTTTTGGTAAATTTATTTTTTTTTTTATCACTTTAGTAATTGTTTCAGGAAATTTAGCAGGATGCGCAGTAGATATATATACTACAGGTTTATTTTTTATTTCTTTTTTTCTTTCAGCTGCTATGCCAACTGCTGTATGTGGATCAAGAATAATTTTATTTTTATAAAAAAATTCTTGCATAATCAAAAGAGTATTCTTTTCATTTACTCTATAAGATCTAAAATAATTTTGTATTTGTTTAATTTTATTCTTATTAATAAAAATTTTTTTATTTTTATACAGTTTACCAAGCTGGTCTATTACTAATTTATTGTTTTTTCTAAATAAATCATAAATAAATCTTTCCAAATTACTTGGTAATTGTATATCCATACTAGGCGAAATAGTTTGTTTTACAGTTTTTAATTTAATATAACCATTATTAGTAAAAGTTGATAAAGCATCATTTTCATTTGTAGCTATAATCAATTTATCTATTGGCAACCCAATCTTTTTTGCAACATATCCAGAATAAACATTTCCAAAATTTCCAGACGGTACTGAAAAAATAAATTTTT
>Ga0315338_1001234_pt1 | contig 34788 bp, 27 predicted proteins | sample ASW8metaG_FD_204518 | JGI IMG/M metagenome (GOLD analysis project Ga0315338, IMG submission 204518) | Ammonia-oxidizing marine archaeal communities from Monterey Bay, California, United States - ASW #8 | ecosystem: Environmental > Aquatic > Marine > Coastal | place: USA: California | collected... | reverse complement strand
TGTCCAGCTGATGTCTTTGAGGTAGGTGGAACGACCTGCGGCGACACGGGCGACGAATGTACGATGCAAGACACCTGCGACGGCACCGGCACTTGCACGGATAACGGCTTCCAACCCGCTACCACGAGCTGCGGCGACACGGGCGACGAATGCACGATGCAAGACACCTGCGACGGCGGTGGCAACTGTACCGACAACGGCTTCCAACCCGAATTCTTGGCCTGCGGCGACGCGGGTACCCAATGCACCAACCCGGACACCTGCGACGGAGCGGGCAGTTGTACGGATGGCGGCATCGTCACTAACGGGACTGCTTGTAGCGATGGTGACGTATGCACCGAAGATGACGTCTGCGGCGCGGGGGCATGCATATCCGGAGCCGATATATGCGGGCCTTGGTATCAGACGAAATTCCAGGCCAAATGCATAACTTCACTCAACAAAACAGGCGCGAAGGTTGCCGCCGCCCAGGGCAAGGCAAACACCACTTGTGTTCGCAACTTCGCGAAGGACAAAGAAGTGAGCGTAACGACCTGCCTTACGGCAGATCCCAAGGGCAAGGTTGCCAAGGCTGAGGCGAAGACCCTTGCGGCAGAGAACAAGTACTGCGGCGACGGGATCACCACCATCCCGCCCGACTTCGGCTACACTTCCGGAGATGCTGTAAACATAGCTGCGAGCAGCAACGAGGTGGCGTTGATCACCGAAGTGTTCGGCGTAAACCTCGACTTGAGCATCGTTAAATCCGACGACGACAAAGAGGGCGCCAAGTGCCAGGCTGCGATGTCTAAGAATTATGAAAGACTCGGCAGTACGGCACTGAAGCTTTTCATGTCATGCAAAACCGACGGGCTGAAGACCCTGAATATTTTCAATCCGGAAACCCTGGCTGCGTGCATGGACGACATTTCCAACGACATTAAGGGCAAGATGCAGAAGGCTAGAGACAAGTTGGTAGCGGACGTCAACAAGAACTGTGCAACAGGACAATTGGACACTCTCTTCCCCGGCACCTGCGTGGGAGATCCGGACTTACCCGACTGCGTTGCGCGACTGGTGAGTTGCCGAATCTGCTTGATGATAAACGAAAAAGACGGGTTAGATGGCGACTGTGATCTCTTCGACGACGCAACGTCCAACTTGTCGTGTGGGCCATAACTACGAACTGCCGCTATGACGATGCTGCATCGAACATGAGCTGCGTGCCATAGTTCGCAAGACTCACCACGAGGCCTCACACATGGAGCGAGCTTCTCCCCATACCTGCCGTGTGTGGGTGCCTGATCGTCAGGGTTTACTTGGGGCGAAGAACGAACGATTTTGGGAGTCAAAACTGTGCCCATAACCCCCATTCGAGGCGTCTCCTATTATCGAGCAACAGAGCCGGGATTCGCCTGACATCAGCATGGAAGACCGCTCACCACTGCGCTCGGAGAATTCCAGTAGACCTGACCCGGCCCTACAGTTTACATAGACGACGTTACAGGCCGTTTCCGGTACTGCGCGTTGGGGGACCAGATGCTACTGCTATCCGTATATCCGCATTCGAGTCCGACCGTTTGTAGCACCAGATCGAGACACGAGGAGATAACCGCATCATGATCATCGCACTCAAACTCGCGAAGAACTGCATCAGCACAACGTCTATTATTGGGGTAGCCACCTGCGCTGCGATTCTAGTGTCCGGCACGGCCGCTGACGCGTACCTCCATAAGCAAGAGCGGAAATGCGTGAGCAAGCTCGCGAAGGGTGCCATCAAGGTGGCGACGGGCTATGCGAAGGGTACGGCCAAATGCCTCAATGCCGACATCTCCGGTAAGACCATCGGTGCGTGTCCCGACGCGAAGACGACCGCCAAGACTGCGAAGGCGACAGCCAAGGTGGTGTCTTCCGCCGAGAAGGGCTGCTTCAGTACTTGCTCAACAGCGGCGAGTGTCGAGTGCGTGACCGATTTAGCGTGCCCTCCTCCATTCGGCGCTTGTAACGCTGGGCCGAAAGGGGTTCCTTTCGATATCAGCCGTATCAATTTCCCCGGCCTTTACTGCACAACCGTTGGCGTTTCGAGCATCTCATCGAAAACAGACATCGGTACATGCACCTCAGGCTTGGCGTCACAGTCGGGGCTCGACCTCGTCGACATGACCTACGGCGATATCACGAACGCATCGGGCATCAGTGCGGATGCCGCGTCCTGTTTGGCAAGCATCAGCAAGACCGCACAGAAACTCACATCGACGGTAGCCAAGTCGGTTCTCAAGTGCCGCAACGACATCAACCAAGGCAAGCCGCCGGGCGATCCTTCCGAGTGCGAGGCGGAAGTGAAGATAGCCGCCAAGATCGACAAGGCGACCGTGAAGCTCCAAGACGCGATCGCATCGAAATGCAACGACGCCCAGATCCTAGAACTCGACATCTGCGGAGCCGGCGTCGGTGGAACCGCCACGGTCGCAGACGCGCAGACCTGCCTATCGGCCGCTGCCAAGGAGATCGCGAACAGCGATGCGATACCGGCCGACCGCACGGCGACAGCGGTAACAATCATTGAATCGGCCATGCCACCTCCGCTTACCGACGCGAGCTGCGGCGACAATCTCGTCAACGGCATGCGAAACGACGCCCAGCCCTATGGCGAAGAGTGCGACGGAACCGACGACTCGGAGTGCCCGGGCGAATGCCTGCCACCCGGCGACCTGTTCGAATGCACCTGCGGTGACCGACCGCGTTGGCGTTTCGAGGCCGACGCGTCGATCACGGACTCCGATGCCGGCTGGACCGGCCCCGCGATGGACCAAAAGGTCGGCGATCGCTCCGGCTACACCGTCACGATGCTCAACTGTGATTGCACTGAGTTCACTGGCGCGACCTGCACGGGCGTCTCTGGAGATCCCATATGCGATGTCGTGGGCACGCAACGACCCATCTGCTCCTGGGAGTCGGTTGCCGGTCCCCACTGTGAGGGCGACGTAACGACAGACGATGACGTGTGCGCAAGCAACGCAGACTGTGGCACGGGCAGTTGCGTAGCAACCGCTACCTGCGACTCCAACTCGGCGGCACCGGATGCCGAAGACCTAGACGAGGATTGTGCGATCTGCGCCGACGAGTCGAGCAACGCTGGCGCGTATTGCGCTGACGACGGTGACTGCGACTCACAGTGCTTCCCCCTCGCAGGAGGAGCGGCAACGGGTGCGTGTAACGTCCAATCGGACTGCGCAGCAACCGAAGCATGCCTTGGTCGTTGCGACACGACGCCTACATGCAGCAAGATCAGTGACGGAGCGCCGTTCCCCGTGGTCGCGTCGAGTTTCGGCATCTGTTCGCAAACGATCTGGAGAGAAAACATCGTCGGCACGCTGAACATCGTCACGGGCGAACATACCATGACGACTTCCAGCTTCTCCGTTCAGTACCTCGGTGAGAGCCTCTTCCGACCGTGTCCGGTATGCGGCGGTAAATGCAGCGACGGCCTAGATGAGGCCAGGCCCTGCACAGGCCGATGCCGCAACGGCGGCGGCACGGGTAGTTTGGACTCCTGCCGCTTCGACAGCGATTGCGTTGCTGTCGACGAAAGCTGCAGCACGCTCACTCCGGAATGCCGCGCTAGCACGTGCAACCTGGATCCGGTCTGTTTGGGTGACGTCGGAACGCCTTCGGTGGATAACGCGAACAGTTGTGAGATCTTCTTCGTCGATCCAATCTTCGGCGCCGTGTCGACCGACTGCCCAGCCAATCCGGGCAAGAACATTACCGGCCAGGGCTTCCCGATCGATTACATACCGGGCGCGACCACCGACGAAGTCACTTTCCCGGCCGCCGAGCCATGCACAGCCGCCGGCTATGAGCTCTACGACTGCCACTGCCCGATCGGCGCCGGCGGCCAGGCGACCAAGCCGAACAACTGCAACTTCACATGCGACGCCGGAGCGAACTTCGGTCGGCTCTGCGGTTTCAGTGGTACCGTTTGCTTAGGCGGTATTAACGCGGGCGCCGCCTGCGACGAGGACGTAGATTGTCCCGCCGGTTCCTGCACGGATAATCCCGACGCCTGTAGCGGTGACAGCGGAACCTGTTTCGCCACCGCCGGCGGCTGCACGGTAGATAGCGACTGCCCGCTCGCCGGTGAGCGTTGCAGCTCGAAGAACGGAGAGGTCTGCGCCACCAACGGCGACTGCGGTGCCGGTACCTGCGGCGATGCCTGCCCCGGCGGACGTTGCACAGCGCTTTGCACTCCCCGCCCCGGCGATCTAGATGACGGCATCTGCACCGTGAATTCCCGAACCGACTACATTCACTGCACGGGCCTTCCAGGCCTGACCTGCCAAGCGACAGCAGCGAATGCCGCCTTACGCATTGCGGCCGGTTCCCCCATAGCGGGCGATTGCGATGCGATCTGCAGCGTCAGCGGCGGACCGTGCGGATCGGTATTGGATTGTCCGATCGAGAATGAAACGTGCGACGGCACCTGTAACGCACGTGCGAACTGCGAGGCAGGAGCCGACGGCATCTTGGGCACCACCGATGACTTCCTCGGCGGCGGCGAGTGTGCGCGGTTCCAGACGAACTGCCAACCGGATCCGGTCATCGTTGAAGGCGGAACGACGCTCAACGGTGGTGGCGATTCGACCGACGTCTCGCACGTCGGCGTTTGGTGTTTCATCGGCACCCAAAGCGCGGCCGTCAATGCGTCTTCCGGATTCCCGGGTCCCGGCGTGATCGAACGCAAGGGTACCGGTTTCGTCAGCGTAGGGTCGATCCCGTAGGACTCAGTCAGCCTTCCTATTTATTGGCCGCCGCCAAAGCGTCTTCATACGACGCCTTGGCGGCGGCCGGCCCCGTCTTTTGCAGGCTCGCGCAGCCTCCAATAGGCCTGCGTTAACCATGCTCATCGACGGCACCGTACATCCGGCGTTCGCTCAGGTCGCTCGTTCCTTGCGACGCATCCTACCCAAAGACGGCAAAGGTGGCGCCGCGGTTTGCGTCTACCACAAGGGCGAGAAAGTCGTCGACATCTGGGGCGGCACGAGCGACGACAACGGCACCCCGTGGAAGAGCGACACGATCAGTGTCTCGTTCTCGACGACCAAAGGAGTCGCCTCGACGCTCCTGCATATATTCGCCGACCGCGGCCTGATCGATATCGACGCGCCGGTTGCGCGCTACTGGCCGGAGTTCGCGCAGGCCGGAAAGGACGGCGTGACGGTTCGCCATCTTCTCTGCCACGAGGCCGGACTCTATGCCGTCTCCGAAATTGTAGAGCACGCGCATGAATTGCTCGACTGGGACCGCATGATCGAACGACTCGCAGCCACCGAACCCGCCCATACGCCGGGCGCCGCTCACGGCTATCACGGATTGACCTACGGCTATCTCGTCGGAGAAGTCGTTCGCCGCGTTGCCGGCGCCGACAACTTCCAACAAATACTGGCCGACGAAATCGTCGGGCCGTTGGGTCTCGACGGTGCTTTTTGCGGCGTGCCGACCGACGAGCAGGGCCGCTGTGCACGCTTGATGGCACCTGCCTGGGACGCACCCGCCGACGCGCGCAGGCGGCGACTCGAAAAAACCTGGACCAGCGCCGAGCGATGGCACCGCAGACTCTCCCGCGTCGGCATCCGCTACGATCCGACCCGTACGTTGGCCGCCCTGCTGCCGCCGGGCATGGACGAGATCGACTTCAACAGTGCCGAGTTTCGCAGCGCGGCCATTCCTGCAGCCAACGGCATGTTCACCGCACGTTCGCTCGCCAAGATGTACGCCTGCCTCGCGCTGGGCGGCAAACTCAACGGCACGCGGCTGCTGTCTGAAGAAGCGGTTCGCCGTGCCTCACAAGAACAGAACCGCGGCTCCGGCATCGTGATCCCCATCTCCATGCGATGGCGACTCGGATACCACCGTGTCTTTACAGTGGGCGCTCGTGTGCGCGGCGGGTTCGGACATTTTGGATACGGCGGATCGGGCGGATTCGCCGACCCTTCTCGCAAGCTCTCGGTCGCACTGACGGTCAACAGCGGTGTCGGTACTCCGTTCGGCGATTCGCGTATCGCGCGTTTGGGCGGGGTGGCTGTTCGCTGCGCGGACCGGCGCTAGTGCCCTGGTCCGGATCGAAGCCGAATCGCAAAGTGTGACCAAATGCCGTTCTTCGGCGCCTTTGATTGCCGTTCGCGCGCCCATCTGTGCTCCCGCAGTGGTGCTCACCCCGAACGCAAGGACGAATCGTCTCTTGAAAACCAGGGCTGCGCAAGTAGATCGGCGCCGGAGCCGGGCTTGCTAGAACCACACGTGTATGGATTCATCAGGTACGATGCCAAACCGAGAAGCGCTCAAGAAAGCCATCGCGAGTCTCAAGCAGGAACTGGGAAGCGGTCGACCGCTCGACGCCGAGCACCGCTCGACGCTCGAAACGTTGCTCGACGAGGTCGCGCCGCTACTCGACGAGCCAGCCTCGTCTGAGCACGACCACGAGACCACCGCCGAGCGATTGCGCGAAGCGGCCAAGCGGTTCGAGGATTCCCACCCCGATCTCACCATGGCCGTCGGTGCGGTGGCCGACATTCTGAGTCGCTTGGGAATATGAGCGCTCAGTCCATCGCCCCCGACGATTCTCTCAGCCACCTATAGATCAGGCGGATAAGTCGCTGCGGATCTACGGTCAGTAGATAAACTCAACATCCTGAGAGATCGCTACGCGACCCGGCCCCGGGTTTCCGGTGGCCGAATTGATGCCGAGCGATATCGTCGGGGATAAGCAGAAGCTGCCCACCATGGTCGGCGCGCTCGGATCGGCGATGCCCGTTCCTTCGATCGGATCGAGAAAACAAGGCCGCGCCTCTGTGGAGCCGCAGACCCCACAGCCACCTATCGGCGCGCAGGTCGCATCGCAATCGCCATTGGCGAGGCAGGTAATGAAGCCGCCGCCGTTGGCCTTCGCGATGCCGTCGCAGTAACCCTGGTTCACATCGCTGCACTCACCGTTCTCATCACCGACATCCACACAGTTCGAAAAGCTCAGACACTCGTTCGGCTGACGGCTATCACCATTGCCGCCTATGGCGGTACACGAGCCGATGCCCGCACCGGCGCACTCGGCATCGTCGCGGCAAGCGACCAATGTATCTCCGCTACACTGACCGCAGAAACAGCTATACGCACCAAGAGGTGCATCGCACGCATTGTTAGCACCGAGCGAATGAGACCCGGTAGTAAGCGGCAAGTCGATCTGTAGGCCTTCGCCAGAAATATTCGTCACCGCACCCGGTGCGCAATCGAGACTCAAGCCTTTGTCGTTCGTCGCTGACGCGAACGTTTCGTCGAAGCCGTGTGTATCACACGGATTGCCGTCGTTCGGTGATCCGCCCGCACAAGTCCCATCCTGCACGTCATCATTCGGTGTAATGTCGCCCTCACACACCGGACACGGCTGTAGCACGACGCCCGGTGTGAACACCCTCGTTCCCAAGGCAAGATTCAGGTCGAAGTCGCCGCTATCGACCACCACGGAACCGCTGACGTCAACGGCTAAGGCGTTGATGCTGCATGCCGGATTGCCGGCCGCCGATAGCGGCAATGGCGGACCCAATACGTAGGTACAGGGGCTGCCGCCACAGTCATCGATATCGTTCGCGAACGGCTCATCACACCGCACGGAGAAATCGTTGGTGCAGCGCAGGAAGCGATCGTAGATCGCTCCGCTCTGCGTAACGCCATCGATGGTGCAATTGCCACAGGGCGCCGATTCGTTTGGGCAGGTTATGTCCGCTTCGAGGGAAACCCCGCCAGGGAGATCGAATTTGTGGCCGACGCCGGTCCATCCCACATCAAGGAAAGTGTTCGACGTGCTGCCACCGGCGCCGTTACCCGCAAGGACCGTCGAGCGAAAACCGATCGGGCAGACTCCCGTGCCGGCGAGTTCGTAGTGAGCGGAGAAAGCGGCCGTGTCGGCGGTCTCCGTGTCGGCTTGCGCGCATGCTTGCAGACTCGAGACGTCGACCGTGGAGCAGGCGCCAACGTTTACGAGCGTGGCAGCCGAGCATTTCTTGGCAATCGCGTCCTCGGCTTTGCCGAGCCCTCTGGCGATTCGGCCCTTGCCGTCGGGGTCGCCGGACGTTTGGCAGTCGGCGTCCAAGCCCATACCCCCGTCCTTCTCGATGCGATTCTGACACCGCGTACGCGTCTTCAAAATGCTCGCTAAGTATTTGCTGTATCCCTTTCCGATGGCCTGCGCGCACGGGGCATCGTCACCGGTCATCAGCAGAGGATCGGGTGAACCGAGAAGCGACGCGTTCTTGGTCCCGACAATGTCGCCGGCGTAGCAGGCCAAGCACTGCGCGACTTCATCCAATGTGGTGAGCGGATTGTTCAAACCGAGCGTCGTGTCGCACGGCTCTGGGCAGGAGGTGAACTCGGTGAGTACGTCTTCGTCGAGCCCACTGCACTTGCTCGCCGGAGTATCGATGAGCTTCTGCTGGGCCTTGACGAACCTGCGCTTGCCGTCGGCGGCACCGGGGTTAGCTGGCGCTGAACCCAGATCGTTGCAGTCGGTGATGGCGGGCTCTTTGCCGCTGTGGCGACTCTTGTGGCATTGGGTGCTCGCCTTGTCGGCCGCCGCGATCGCCTTGAGCATGCTCTTGGCGATGCCCTTCCGACACCTCAGTTCGGAGGAATCGAATGCAGCGTGCGTCGTCGTTGCTGACGCAAAACAGAGAGCGCTCGCCGCAGCAGCGAGGACCCACATACGCGAGGTATTTTTCATTGAAATCTGTGGCGCCCAGCACACCCGCCGCTTGGTCGCCTGACCGACGGAGCCGCTGCGCAGCAGCCTGGAAAGCCCTGTTTACAGTAGTCCTCCGTGGGAAGAGGTGTCAATGGAGTATCGGCCGCGGCCCCCCCCCAAATAAGACTCGGTTCCTACTTATTTTGGGAGAGACAAGTGGATCCTGCGATGCGTGGCCGCATGTCGTCCACCGCGGTCATTGTCGTGTTCGCGAATCGAACAACCCGGTTTGGAAATCGTCGGGCACAGCACTGCTTCGCCGTTCGGACGCCTCTCTGTTCAACGGCCCGCTGTGCGGCGCCTTGAATCAAGCACTCCAGATTCTCTACTCGGTGTTCCACAGCGTTTTTTCCCTCTATTTCGCGGCATAGTCGTAAAGAAGGTTGACTCAGGGTTATTTTCGACAGTACTGTCGAAAATAGAAGGAAGCCCGAAAATGCCGAAAATCGTCGATCACGACAGTTTGCGAAGCGACATCCGCCAGGCGGCACGGCGGGTCTTCGCCGAGCGCGGCATCGCCGGCACCGGCCTCGCCCACGTGGCGCGCGAGGCGGACATGGGCCGCGCCAGCCTCTACCACTACTACCCGGACAAAGAATCACTACTCGCTGCCGTTGCCGACGAGATGCTCGCTGAAGAGGAAGCCTCGTTCGCGAAGGCAGCCTTGGGCAAGGGCAGCCCGATCGATCGCATTGCGGCGCTCGCCGCTTCGGTTACCGAGATCTACGAACAGTGGGGCGGTGACGGAAAAATGCTGCTTCAGCTATGGGCCTGCGACCTGGACCGCTTCCGTCCAATGCTCGCCGACACCCGCAAGTCTCTCACCGCGCTCATAAAGCAAGGTCAGCGCAGCGGCGAAATCGACAGCCAACTCGATGCCAAGTCTGCAGCGGCGTTGATCGTCGGCATGATCGACGGCCTGCTGCTTCAATACTTTCTCGAACCGCAAGCGTTTCGGCGTACGGGCAAGCTTGCGGATCAGATCAAGCTCACCGTACGCAAGGTACTAAGCCCATGAGTTCGATCGTCCTCATGCGGATTCTGGAATCAGCGCCGGATCGCTACGACACCGGCATGCGTGTGCTGAGTTTGGGCGCCGTCCCGCGCGCGCATCGCGCCACGGCCGCGTTGGCAGTGCGTACACCGGGCGCGCGCGTGCTCGAGATCGGTTGCGGAACCGGTGCGGTAACGCAGCTCTTGCTCAAAGCGGGGGCGCACGTCGAGGCTCTCGACCAAAACCCCGAAATGCTCGACCGCGCGCGAACACGCTTGGCCGACATCGGTGCGCCACAACTCGTACTGCGCGACTCGACGGCCGCCGAGATCGACGGTTTGGATGCCGGCAGTTTCGATGCGGTCGTTGCGAGCCTGTCTCTATCCGAAATGTCGAGAAGCGAGCGCGGGTTCGTGCTCAAACATGCAGCGCGAGTGCTCAAAGGCGGCGGGCAGGTCGTGATCTGCGACGAGGTGCAGCCGCGCGCGGCATGGCAACGCCTGCTTCATCTCATCATCCGTCTTCCGTTGGTGCTACTCACCTGGCTGATCGCCGGAACGACGACCAATGCCCTGCCCGATCCTACCGCGGAACTTGAAGCGGCCGGTCTGCGTGTGATCAGCGACGAGCGTTCCCGGCTCGGAACCTTGGCCGTCATCGCGGCGGAGAAACCGGCGTGAGTGTGCGCGACCTATTGTTGGACGTTGCGCAGACCGCGCTCCGGCTCTTTCCTTGGCCGACCGAGACGGGGCTGCGACGTCTGGGAAATCCCGGGCCCGAGAGTCCCGTGCTCATCACCTGCAACTACGATCTGACTGTTAGACGCTTGCTGCGCACGCTGGTCGGAGTCGACGCGTGGCTGGTGGTGGCGCCGTCGGGCGGCATCAACGTCTGGTGTGCTGCTGCCGGCGGAGTGCTTGCCTCTAACCATGTCATCACTGCGCTCAAAACATCGGGCATCACCGACAAGGTGCACCATCGCCGCGCCATCATGCCGCAGTTGGCAGCGACCGGCGTCATCGCATCGGAAGTGTCACGCCGTTCGGGATGGAAGTTACGCTTCGGCCCCGTCTACGCCGAAGACATCCCCCGCTACATCGCAGCGAACATGCAAAAGGACGACTCGATGCGGCGCGTGCACTTCGGTCCGCGCGAGCGCTTCGAGATGGCCTGCGCCTGGGCATCGCCGACCTCGGTGATCGCCGCGCTGGTGCTTTGCTTCGTGAACCCGACGTGGATCTTGCCCGTGATCGCGCAGGCGTGGGCGATGTCGCTCGGGATTTTCTTCGTCTACGATCGTCTGGGTCACGGACGGTGGTTCCTCGCCTGGTCGACGGCGCTCACAGTCTCCTTGCTCGTTGCATTGCTTGCGGGCGCACAAACAACCGCGCTCATAGCCGCGGCCATCACGGCGACCGTCATATTGACGGTCCTTACTTTTGATTTTGCCGGCTCCACCCCCATCGAAGGCGGTAGCCATTTCGAGAGCAAGGCGTGGGACATCACCCTCGATCTCGATCGCTGTGTCGGCGTGTACTCTTGCTGGGCGGTTTGCCCCGAGGCCTGCTTCGAGAAGATCGAGCAAACGCGCAAGGTCGAACTCGCGCACGACGACCGCTGCATCAAGTGCGGCGCCTGCGTCGTACAGTGCCCGCAAGATGCCCTCTCGTTCACCGCCGAAGACGGCCGGCGCATCGAGCCGGAGACCATACGGCGCTACAAGCTCAACCTACTGGGAACGCGTGGCGTCGATACCGGGAAGGCTGAAGACGCGAGTTCCTCCATCTAAAAACGTTTCAGCTACGCTTCTCCCCAATCATCTATACGCTCATACGGAAAGCCCGATGCCGGCCTAGCCGGCTTTAAGTAGTTAGTCCGCGTTAGGCAGGATCGCAGACGATGACAGGAATGCGGCGCTCGGTCGCCTTCTGGTAGTCCACGTAGGGCGGATAGATCTCGCACATCTGTTTCCAGATTTTCTCTCGCTCTTCGCCCTCGGCTTCGCGCGCTTTCGCGGTAACCGCCTGGGAACCGATCAACAGATCGACCTCCGGAGTATCAACGAGGTTCAGATACCAAAACGGATGCGTGGGCATGCCGCCCTTCGATGCGATGATCACGAAGCCGTCGCCGTGCTTTCCGTAGATGAGCGGGGAGTCGCGCTTTTCGCCGGACTTGCGACCCGTAGTCGTCAGTAGCAGCGTGGGAAGCACACCGGGTCCGCCGAGTTCGCTCGAATCCCACATGTGGGCCTTCTCGGGGTCCGATCGATAGAGCGTCGTGTGGTCTGCGATCCAGGGAATTTCACCAAAGTTCATAGTCTCAACCTCCTAATTGGTAGGATGTGCGCGTGTCTACCTCTATCCTTAGCCGCTCGGCTCATCCGAACCCAACCCGGCAGCAGAATCGCCTATGAAAAAGTTTCTACGCAACGCGCTCATCGTGCTCGCGCTCCTGGCGGCGGGAGCAGCCATCTACTACGGGCCGTCAGCGGTGCGTGTCTATCACATGATTCACCTCTACGATGAGGATCAGATCGCTCACAACTTCCTCAACATGCGAACAGTCTTCCCGGTGTCGATGACCGCCGCTCCATCACACACCTTCGCGTTCAAGCACACCCCGCGTGCACTGCCCGAGACCTTCGAGTTCGACGGCGTAACACATAGCACGGCTGAGTATCTCGACTACAGCCGCACGACCGGCATCCTGGTGTTGAAGAACGACGCCATCGTTCACGAAGAGTATCGGTTGGGTCACCATGAAGACGGCCACCACATCTCCTGGTCGGTGGCCAAGTCTTTCGTCTCGGCAATGGTCGGGATTGCGTTGGAGGAAGAACTCTTCGCGAGCATCGAAGACCCGATTACCGACTACCTGCCCGAGTTCGCCGGCACCGGCTACGACGGCGTGAGAATCAAAGACATCTTGGAGATGTCCTCGGGCGTCGGCTTCAACGAAGACTACGGCGACTTCTATTCCGACATCAATCGCTTCAGCCGTATCATCGCGATCGGCGGTTCTATGGCCGAGTTCGCCAAGACGCTCGAGCGCGCGCGCCCGCCCGGCACGTACCACCACTACGTCAGCATCGATACGCAGGTACTCGGCATTCTCCTGAGGAAGGTCACGGGCGTGCCCATTGCAGAGTATCTACAGAAGAAGATTTGGCAGCCGCTCGGGATGGAGCACGATGCACACTGGCTGCTCGACAGCACCGGCATGGAAGTCGCCCTCGGCGGTCTGAATGCGTCGATGCGCGACTACGCCCGCTTCGGTCTTCTCTATCTCAACGAAGGACGTTGGGACGACACGCAAGTCGTTCCCCGCGATTGGGTCCGCGACTCGACCACACCCGACGGGGCGCATCTGGAAACCGGCAAAGACAATCCCGCGTCATCACTTAGTTGGGGCTACGGCTATCAATGGTGGATTCCGAATCCCGACCTCGGCGACTACACGGCCGCCGGCATCTATAACCAATACATTTACGTGAATCCTGCGGCGCGCGTGGTGATCGTGAAAACATCGGCGAACCATCGCTACACCGCCGAGCGCCAGGAATCGAAAGACCTACATATCGCGATGTTCCGCGCGATCGCCCAAGAGTTCATCGATCCGCTGCCCCCAGTGGAGTAACCACATGCAGACACCATTGGCCAAGTCACGTACGCCGACGCTGCGTTCGATGCATCGGTTCAGCGTTTTGAGCCACCGGGCAAAGGCTTAAAGATAACCTTCCCGATCGTAACGCTCGCCAACGACAACGACTTCCTTACAGTCGGTACCAACCTCGCGCCGGGCCGGTGGACGGCTGCGTTTGCGCTCAAACGCCCCTATGCGGCACTATGATGCGCGTGGTCTGAGCGTTGCTGTTTAACAGTCCAGAGTTTGTCGTCTTTCTGACACTCGTTCTGGGTGTTCACTTCGGCGTGCTGTCGCCCGCTCGACACCGCGCACGCAAACTCTTTCTCTTAGCCGCTAGCTACGCGTTCTACGCATCGTACAATCCGCCGTTCGTCGTCCTTCTCTTCATTTCAACGATAGTGGATTTCTTCATGGCCAAGGCCATGGCGGCATCCGTAGTGCCGTGGCGTCGCCGCGCGGCACTGGTCGTCAGCTTGTTGACCAACCTGGGACTGCTCGGCTTCTTCAAGTACGGCGAGTTCCTGGCGCAGAATTTTACGGTCGCCGCCGCATCGATGGGCATCGACCTGCCGGCGCCGCAATTCTCGATCTTCCTACCCGTCGGGATCTCTTTTTATACGTTCCAAACACTCAGCTACTCGATCGATGTCTATCGCGGGCAACTCGAGCCCAGTGATGACTTCTTCGATTTTGCGCTGTACGTGTCGTTCTTCCCTCAATTGGTTGCGGGCCCGATCGTGAGAGCAGGCGACTTCCTGCCTCAGCTAAAGGCACGCCTTGAGCCGAAAACCTCGCAACTCGAGTACGGCATCCTTCGTATCTGCGCCGGCCTGACCAAGAAGGTGGTCTTCGCCGATACTCTGGGCGCCTACGTCGACATCGTCTACGCGTCGCCCGGGTCGTTCGAAGGGGTGAACGTTCTGCTGGCCTTCTACGCCTACGCCTACCAAATCTATTTCGATTTTTCCGCGTACAGCGACATCGCGATTGGCCTCGGCAGTCTGTTCGGCCTGAAGATCCCCGAGAACTTCGATCGCCCCTACCTTGCGACGAGCCCGCGGGATTTCTGGCGACGCTGGCACATCACGCTGTCGACGTGGCTACGTGACTACCTCTACATTTCGCTCGGTGGCAATCGCGGCACACGGCTCAGCACGACGATCAACCTGTTCGTCACGATGCTGCTCGGCGGCCTCTGGCACGGCGCCGCATGGAACTTCGTCATCTGGGGCGCCTATCACGGGCTACTGCTCACCGCGCAACGGCTGCTCGAACCTCTCATGCCGTCGAGCCTGCAAGATCGAGGAGTCGTTCTAAAGCGCATCGTGACGTTCCATCTAGTCTGCGTCGGATGGGTGTTCTTTCGCGCTCCCACCACCGCCGTCGCACTCGAACTGCTGAGCTCGGTAGCTTCGCTTGATTGGATCGGCTGGCGCGTCGCGCATCAGGCCTGCCTGATCTTGGCCGCGTCGATTGGGATCCACGTAGCGTTAGAACCCGAGCGTTGGCGCGCACGTTTCGTTGCACTGAGGCCGGAGCTGCAGGGCGTCACCTATGCGGTCGCGATGGGCGCGGTCGTGCTGTTCTCGAGCGCCGCCGCGCGCTTCATCTACTTTCAGTTCTAGTGTCGATATGAGTCGAGTAGCACGCATTCTGAGTTCGATGACCTTCACGCTGGCTGCAATGAGCACGGTTGCGGTGGTCAGGTACGCGCCGGATGCCGTCTTGCGCGGCGCCGAACATCGTACGTACGCCAGACGCATTAACGCCACGATCGCTATCCCTCCAAACGAATCGCGCTGGGTGGCATGGCTCGGAGATTCGACAATACGGCCGCGACCGGACCTGCGCTTGAGTAGCTACCCGCTGGAAGTCGGCGCACGCCTCGCTGACGGCACCACCGGGAATTGGTTCATTGCGTTGCCCGCGCTGGATTCGTTTCACTACTTCTATCTGCTCGCTCCAGTTCTCGAACTGAAACCCGATGTACTGGTGCTTACGGCAACGTTCCGCTCCTTCCACGGGGTCGAGGTCGGCCAGGAGCGCAACTATCTCTGCTCGTTCATGCAGCCGGAGCTCATCTCGTCGGCAATCACGCTGCCGTTTTATGCACGCGGGATGACAATCCCAGACCTGTTCTTCTGCCCGTTCCTCAAACATCCACCCATCCAGCGGGCCATACTCTTTCTCGACGGTATACGGCGCATGTTCATCGAATCTCCGGTGTGGGGCGACGCAGACTACGCCCACAAATCGCCGACCGTCACCGAAGCGGCGCAAACGGTTACCAACCGGCTCACAGCCTGGTACGGCCCGGCCGTAACACGCGCGACACCGGCGCTCGTCGTGTTGGGCGAAGTGGTTCGGACGGCAAGCGCTCATGGCATAGAAACGATCGTGGTGCTCAGCGCCAATCCCATCGAACTGCTCGAGCAGACCGGGTTGTATGATGAAGCCCTATTCGCGTCTCGGGTCGCCACCGTCGAGAGCATCGTGCACGAGGCCGGCGGAACACTCGTCGATATTAATGACGTCATCCCGGCGTCCGAGATGCGCGACGGTGCAGGACATCTCAACCACGCGGGCATCGCACACGTTACAGACATTCTAGTGCCTGTCGTTCGTGAGGCACTCAATGCCGCCGAGCGATCGCGTTAAGGGCGCCCGAAGCGACCGCGCATACCCCCGACGGCGAAGGCTTCTGGGTGATCAGAGAGCATGCCAATTGCATGGAGGTCGCACGCGATACGCAGACGTTCTCATCGCAAACCGGACCCGTTCGCTACTCGCGCAGCAACAAACACGTCGGCATCCTTACGATGCCGATCGAATACCGGGCTATCTGAACGGACTCGACAGGCTGAATCGGCTGAACGGGGTCAACGCGTCGGCAGATCGCTGCACTGGTCGAGATAGTCCACCAACATCTTCTGGACCAATTCGTCGACGCCCGGAATCCCCTCGGGCACACCGCCGTAGATCGCGCCCGATTTCGGTTGCTCGATCGGCGGATCGAGTGCGTAGGGAATCGAATCCGCCAAATCCGTGGCAAACTTGTCGACAACACCGGGCGACGTCTGCGGTCGCGTCACGCACATATGGATGCCGTTGGGGTATTGCTGCCCGTTGAACCGCCAACCACGCCCGTGCATGAAGTCGTTCACGTGGTAGATGTCGAAACGATCGGACGTAAACGAGAAGCAGAACGTCGGACTGCCCATAATGCGCAGTTCGTCGTGGGCCGTGACGACCTTCTGCATATCGAATGCCGTCTCAAAGATCGCTTTCGCGTAGCGCTTGTAGCCCTCTCGCCCGAGGCTGACCATCGACGCCCAGGTCGCCGCGATGAGCCCGCCCGAGCGGCTGCCCGCGATCCCGGGCGAGTTGTATTTACCGCCCGGCCATTCGGGCGTCATGAAGTAGAGATGTTCGCGAATCGCTTTGTCGCGGAACATCAACACCGACGTTCCCTTGAGTCCGAAACCGTACTTGTGCGTGTCGGCCGATATGGTTGTGACGCCGGGTAAACGGAAATCGAATACCGGAATGTCGTAGCCAAGCTCTTCGGCCCAGGGGAGAATGAACCCGCCGAGACAACCGTCGACATGCAGTCCGATGTCGTGCTCGAGCGCCAGCGTCGACAGTTCTTCGATTGGATCGATGGTGCCGTACGGATAGTTGCCGGCCGACCCGACCAACATGACGGTGTTCTCGTTGATGTTGTCGCGCACGAAATCCATGTCGACCAGTGTGGACACCGGATCGATCGGCGCGTGCACAACCTTTACGCCGAATAAGTGTGCGCCCTTCTCGAAGGCCGGATGCGCCGTCTTCGGAAGAATCATCTCTGGCGCTGTAATGTTCCTGTCGGCGCGGAACTTCTCGCGATGCGCAAGTACCGCAGAGATAATGCTTTCCGTCCCGCCCGAAGTCACCGCCCCGCGTGGACTTTCGTTGGGATGGTGCTCAGCGACAGCGCCTGCGTGCATCAGGTCGAGTGCCATGGCGGAAATCTCGCCTTCGAAACGCGTCGCACTCGGGCATATGTCTCGCTGCAGCGCGTTTACGTGCGAGTAGAGACCGAACGCCTCGTTGAGAAACTCATAGTGCTCGGTATCGCCGCAGTACATGGTCCCGGAGCACTTGCCGCTCTGCCAGAACCCATCTTCAGCAGTCGCCATGATGCGTAGTTCTTCGAGGATTTCTTCTCTCGACCTGCCCTTCTCGGGCATATGATCTTGCACGCCGAAGCGCTCGGCGTAGGGATACATGGAACCCAGGGGCGCGGCTTCTTTGTCAGCCATCTCAGTCTCCTTCTGTCTGTTCGCTCGCATGCGCGACCGCCTGCGCCTGCAGATCGGCGCGATCGAGCGCGGCGGGATCGGCATTGAGCTCATCGAAAATCGGTTTGTTCTGCTCGTAAGCGCGGACGAATTGCTCGAACAAATGACTATACGTTTTCTGGTGCACCGGGCGTGGCTCGTAGCGCTGCTTGATCGGTGAGAAGGCATCGATTTGATCGAGATCGGTGATCCCGACGCGCAGCATCGCAACGAAAGCGGCACCGCGCGCGTTGAGGAACCGTGCATCGGACACTTGCAAGACGGGCCGCTCGAGCACGTCGGCCAAGAGCTGAGACCAAACGTCCGAAATCGCTCCGCCGCCTGAGAACACGACCTCATCGAAGTCGCCCCCGTTGAGTGTTTCGATCGCCGGCAGGGTCCACCGCATGTTGAGGCTGATTCCCTCGACGACCGCGCGCATCATGCGCGCACGTGTCGTCGTCAGTGACATGTTCAAGAAAGCCCCGCGCGCGTTCGGATCGAGAACCGGCGCCTGCGTTCCCGTATACCAGGGCAAAAACAGGAGTCCGCCACTACCGACGGGTTCCGCCGCGATCACACTCTCGAGCGCCGCGTAGACATCTTCGGTCGTGTGGTCGGCGAACGCGTCTTTCGGATAGACGACGTTGAGTACGAAGTGCTCGAGAAGTTTTCCACCGAGCCCATTCTCTCCGCACGCCATATAGCGACCGGTCAACGGGCTAGGCATGCTGACGATAGAGCGCTCTAGATCGCAGGCCATCGAATCCACATGAGCTAACACCTGGGTCGTCGTGCCGATGTTGACTCCGCCACGACCCGGGAGAAAGGCACCCGCACCCACCGTCACGGCCTGCGTATCGTTCATCGCGCCGAACACTTCCGTACTCGGCAACAAACCGAGTTCTTTCGCGACATCCGAGCGAAGCGTCCCAACGATCTCGTCAACCGGCAGCAAGGCCGGCAGCTTGTCGCGATCGACACCGGTCATCTCGAGCAGCTTGTCGTCGTAGTGCAAGTTGGCCAGGTCGCGATTGTCGGTAAGCAAGAGCGGATAGATCGTGCAGGCGTTGGCCGAGATGTTGCCCGTCAACTTGCAGTTGAGATAGTCCATCGGCTCGACGAATGCGTGGGTGCGCTCGTAGGCCTGCGGTTGCTCTTCGCGCAGATACAATAAATGCGCGAGCGAATCGGTACCGTTAGGGATGGCCGGGAGCCCGTGCACGTCGAGCCATCGTCCGAGTGAATCGGGTTCGCGCTCGTAGATTTGCATCGAGTAAGGCGCGCCTCGCTGGTCCATCCACATGATGCACTTGGTGGTAGGTGTACCCTCGGCATCGATGCCGATCAGAGAGAAGTAATGGCTGTCGCAGACAATGCCGCGAATCAGCTCGGGCGCGACGCCGGCGGTAGCCACCACCTCTTTAACGGCGCCAACAACGGCCGCCCAGATTTCAACGGGATCCTGCTCACCGCCGATGTCCCCGATCAGCGTGGTTTCAACAGGATGAATCGCACGCGCGACCAGGTGGCCGTCGTCGCGCACCAACGCGACTTTCGCGCCGGTGCTCCCCAGATCGATTGCGAGAACGTGCAGGCTGCTCATCGAAGCACGGTGCTCTACCAGTTTTCTTTGAACGTACGCATATCGAGTTCAAACGACCACGCGCGCCGTGGCTGCTGGTAGAGGAACTGATAGCCGTCAACGATGCCTTCGATGCTGATCATGCCCTCTTCGCCGAGCTTCTCGGCATACTGGGGCAGCCCTTTCATGATCTTCTCGCCACCGATCGCACCGTCGACGACGACGTGCCCGACGTGGATCTGATCTATCGCATACTCTTTCGCCATCGCTTGAGCCAGATTCCTGAGTGCGCCTTTCGACGAATTGAAGGCACCGAAGAACGGCCGCCCGCGCAGAGATGCACTCGCGCCGGTAAACAAGATCGTTCCGCCACCGTGAGGCTTCATTCTATTGATCGCTTCGCGACCGAACAGGAAGCCACCGAAACAGCAGACACGCCAACTGTTCTCGAAATACGCGGCCGTCATGTCTTCGATGCGACCCGCCGTGTTGTTGCCGACGTTGTAAATTGCGAGATCCAGCGAAGCGCCGGCCTGATCGAACAGCGACTTGGTATCTGACTCGCTGGTGGCATCAGAGACAACCGCCTCGGCACTACCGCCATCTTTCTTGATGCCGTCGACGATCGCATCGAGCTTTTCTTTAGTGCGCCCCGCCACGAGCATGTGATGATCAAGCGACGCGAAACGCTTACAGAGCTGGCCGCCCAGCCCCCGGTCGGGACCAACCCCTAGGACAATTGCAGTTTTCATCGAATACTCCTCGCTCTGGCTTCGCGGCGCACAGCGCGCAGACTAGCGGCTACGCCTACTGCACAACAGCCGAAGGCCCGTTTTGCCGGGCTGAGAGAAATCCGTGGACTCGACTAGGCCGCGGGCTAGACATCAGCAATAATAAACCGTCGTCGGTGAAGCCCTTGCCCGGGCTGCCGCAGTAAACCGAAGCGAGGGAGGCACACATGGCAACCATCCAAGAACGAATGATGCGTGCAGCGAAACTGGATGTAGAGCTGTATGAGGAAGTCGAAGCGGATCCCACCTCAATGGGCCAGGCCACAGCGGTGGTCGTCATGGCGTCGGTGGCCGCGGGCATTGGCGGCGGCGGCGGCGCATCGGGTCTTATCGTCGGCACGCTGGCGGCACTGATCTCTTGGTACATATGGGCCTACATGACCTACTTCATAGGCACCCGTTTGTTACCGGAACCCCAGACCTCCGCCGACCACGGAGAACTGCTGCGCACGACCGGTTTTTCCGCCGCGCCCGGGCTGATCCGCATACTCGCTGTTTTCGGGATCATGCGTGAGCTCATCTTCCTCGTAGCCGGGGTCTGGATGCTGGTGGCAATGGTCATCGCCGTTCGCCAGGCCCTGGATTACACCAGTACCGGACGCGCGGTGGGCGTCTGCATGGTCGGCTGGCTGGTGCAGATAGTGGTCGGGGTTCTGATGATCTCGATGCTGGGCTAGCCCCCAGGCATCGAGCCCTTAGGGCCCGCCCCGCCCTTGGATAGGCTGATTCCCCCTGGCTAGTAGGGGATTACCGTGCCCATCATGTGACTGGCTCGCCGGTAACTGGCACAACACGAAGCCAAGAGTTTTCGAAGCCACTTCGGAAGCCATCCCATATGGAGCTGTAATGGAAGCCGCCCACAAAACGACCGACCACGATTTTAAGGTCAAAGACCTCAACCTCGCCGACTTCGGCCGCAAAGAGATCCGCATGGCGGAGATCGAAATGCCCGGCCTGATGGCGCTGCGAAAAGAATATGCCGACTCCCAGCCCCTGAAGGGCGCGCGGATTACCGGCTCGTTGCACATGACGATCCAGACGGCGGTCCTCATGGAAACGCTGACGGAGCTCGGTGCCAAGATTCGCTGGGCCTCGTGCAACATCTTCTCGACCCAAGACCACGCCGCAGCAGCCGTTGCGGTGGGACCCAGCGGCACGGCCGACGACCCCCAGGGCGTACCCGTGTACGCGTGGATGGGCGAGACGCTCGAAGAATACTGGTGGTGCACCGAGCAGGCGCTCATTTGGCCTGACAGCGGCGCGCCCAACATGATTCTCGACGACGGCGGCGACGCGACCATGATGGTGCTCAAGGCTGCCCAGTGGGAAGAGGCCGGCGTACCAACAACCGACGACGACGACCCCGAAGACTGGCGCGAGCTCGTCAGTCTGCTCGCCAAGTCATGCGGCGGCGACAGGTGGCGCAAGATGCGCGACTCGATCAAGGGCGTCACCGAAGAGACGACCACTGGTGTGCATCGTCTCTATCAAATGCAGAAAGCGGGTGAACTGCCCTTCCCTGCAATGAACGTCAACGACTCGGTCACCAAGAGTAAGTTCGACAACGTCTATGGCTGCCGCCACTCGTTGGTCGACGGCATCATGCGCGCAACCGACATAATGCTCTCGGGTAAGGTCGCGGTCGTGTGCGGCTACGGCGATGTCGGCAAAGGCTGCGCCCAATCGCTACGCGGTCAGGGCGCGCGCGTGATCGTCACCGAGATCGACCCGATCTGCGCACTTCAAGCGCTGATGGAAGGCTACGAGGTCAACACACTTGCCAACGTCGTTTCAGACGCCGACGTATTCGTAACGACGACCGGCAACTACGACATCATCACCGCCGACGACATGGCGAAGATGAAACACAACGCCATCGTCGGCAACATTGGTCACTTCGACAACGAGATCGACATGGTCGGCCTCAGCAAGTTGTCGGGCGTCAAGAAGATCAACATCAAGAACCCCGCCGAGCACGGCAACCAGGTCGATCAGTGGGACTTCCCAGACGGCCACTCGGTAATCGTGTTGGCCGAGGGACGCTTGCTCAATCTGGGCTGCGCCACCGGGCACCCGAGCTTCGTGATGTCGAACAGCTTTAGCAACCAGGTGATCGCGCAGATCGAGTTGTACGCGCACGGCGACAAGTACGAGAAGGACGTGTACATCCTGCCGAAGCACCTCGACGAGAAGGTCGCCCGCCTGCACCTCGACAAGCTCGGCGCCAAACTGACGACTCTGACCAAGGAACAGGCCGACTACATCAACGTACCGGTTGACGGTCCTTACAAGTCAGACCACTACCGCTACTAGACTCGCAAAGGCCGCTCTATCAACCGTCGTTGATAAAGCGGCCTTTGCATCTATTTCTTCGTGCTCGGCTCGTAGACGAGAAAAATGTGCGAGTAGAGGAAGTCGAAGTTGGCTACACGCGTGTAGCCTGCCTGCGTCATCTCGCCCTCAACACTTTCGATTTTCGAAGTATGTCCCGACGTCCACCAACTCAGCGGAAAGGAAAGATCCGCGCGGTTGTCGATGGGGGCGACGCGTCCGTTGGGTGTAAGATCACCTTTCAGCTTTGCGAAGTTGTCGTATCCTTTTTCGGCGCAACCGTCACCGCGGTTAACCTCAAACGCCCGGACGATGAGTCTTGGAACGCAATCGAAGCGGCATTCGAGAACTACGGCGTTCTGGTATTCCCCTAGCAATTCCTGACTCCCGACGAGCAAGCCCGATGTGCACGTACCCAAGCGCTTCCCCCACAAGACGCCGCGCAACGTACACTCGGGGCTACGCACTTGGTCGATCGGCGGATTGCTCACCACGATCGTCGACTCGGAAACCTGGCTTGGCTTCATCCGCAAAGAAAGGGACCTCGCGTGTGCGCTTCTGACACGCAAGATCAAGCTCCGAGGCGATCCGCGCTTGCTGGTCGCGTTTGGGAAGTGTTTTCCGTCGTAGGACGGCCGACTCAACGCCGAGAGGCCGGTAACTCGAGCTGAACGAATACTTCGAGATTCGGTGTCCCCGCGAACATGTCGAGTGGGGCCACACGCACCGGTATGTAGCCGCCGACCTTCCATTGCCTGAGCGCATTCGGAATCTCGTCGACGCTACAGAAAACGTGCACGACACGGCGCGGGCGACGCGCGGCCACGGCAGCGATCACGCCGCGTTCGGTCCCGTTGCGCGGCGGATCGAGCACGACCAGTTCATCCCCCTCGCGGTCAGGCAGTCGTTCAATCGAACCGATATTCACACGACTTTCGATAAACCGTGCTGCACGGTACCCAAGCCGGCGCGCGTTGTGACCGGCGGCATCGATAGACGCTCGGGCGGCGTCGACTCCGACGACTTCCCCAACGCGCCCGGCCAGCGCGTGCGAGAACATCCCGTAACCGCAGTATAGATCGATCAACCGTTCGTCGGTACGCGGATCGAGCATATCGGCGGCGATACGCAGCATTCTGGGCACGATCGATTCGTTCACTTGGCAAAACGACGTCGGATGAAAACTCAGCCGCAGATCATCGTACGCAACACGCAACGACTCAGGACCAAAGAGTTTCTTGTAGTCGAGTGTGCCGCGCGACGGCCGCCGCGCCTCTAGGTAGTAGTCGGACCCGCTCTCATCGACGTACACGAACGCGGCCACAACGGGAGGATCGAAAGCGACGAGCTCACGTCCCAGAGTCTTTAGTTTACGTACAAGTGGCCCCGAGAGCATGTCAACATTGAAGATGACGGCACGTTCGCGATAAGACCCGCGCACTACCAACCAGCTCAGGTGTTCGGCAACGACACGAAACGGTGACTCGGAGAGCTTCGCTTGCAGGAAGCGATACAGTTGCGTGTGCTCAGCCGGCTCCAGCGCCGACTCTACGAACACCGGCATATCGCGGCGCACCTTGCGATCGCCGAGAAACAGATAGGCGGTGTCACCTACCCGTGCAACGCGCCGCTTGCTCGTGGTGCGGTACCCACGCGGTCGCGGTGACGTAATGATCGCCCGTGGTACCCCCGGCAGACGAGCACGGCGCCAGAACTTGGCAAACGCCGCATCTTTGATCGCGATCTCGTCGGCGTAATCGAGATGGACGAGATCTTCACCCACCAGGCCCGCAGGAGATTCCGACGCACCATTCTCGAGCTGCTCGCGCGGCTCGAGCTGGCCGAGCTGATCGAGAACGAGCCGCGAGAAAACACCGGCGGTCTTTGGGCCCTCGTCGGCCGGGGCGGGGCGGCGTGTGCTGCGCTTCTTCTGTGAGGGTTGGTAACGGGCCATTTGCGCGATTAGTAGTGCACGAGAGGCGCGGATGCCAAGATGCGAAATCCTGATGTCATTATTCTGGGCGCCGGCGCTGCCGGGCTCATGTGCGCCATAGAGGCGGGCAAGCGCGGGCGCCGCGTGCTCGTACTCGAAAAGGCGAAGGCAGCGGGCGAGAAGATTCGCATCTCGGGCGGCGGGCGCTGCAACTTCACGAACCTGCACACCAGCCCTGCCGATTTTTTGTCCGAGAACCCTGATTTCTGCCGCTCGGCCTTGGCACGCTTCACGCCGCAGGACTTCATCGATCTGGTCGACGATGCCGGCGTCGAATGGCACGAAAAAACGCTCGGCCAACTCTTCTGCACGCAAGCGGGCGGCGCGCAATTGATTATCGAACTGTTGCGTAGCGCCTGCGAAGACACCGACTGCGTCACGATTGCCTGCGACGTAGACACGACCGGCGTGCGCCGCGATGATGACGGCTTCATCGTCGATACCAACGCAGGGTCGCATCGCGCGCCATCCCTCGTCGTAGCAACGGGCGGTCCGTCTATTCCCAAAATGGGTTCAACGGGCTTCGGCTATCGGATCGCCGAACAGTTCAACCTATCTCTGGCCGAGCCGATTGCGGCGCTTGTTCCCCTCACGTTGACCGGCGCACTGTTGGAAATGGCCGCCGAACTGTCCGGCGTATCGCTGCCCGTAGTAGCCGAATGCGGAAATATCCAGTTCGAAGAGGCCATGCTGTTCACACACCGCGGGCTTTCCGGCCCTGCCATTTTGCAGCTCTCGTCGTACTGGTCACCCGGCCAGCCGATCACGATCGACCTGCTCCCGGGTGCAAACGTTGACGACATAATCGCGAGTGCGCGTAGTGAAGCACCGAAGCGCGCCGTCGCGACGCTGCTCGGCGACCATCTTCCCAAACGACTGGCCGCGGCCATCGCCGAGGAACTAGAAATCGAAGGCGCTGTCGCCGAGTTGTCGGCCAAAGCGACGCGCGCACTGGCCGAGCGCGTCCACCGTTGGACCTTCAAGCCGGCGGGCACCGAAGGCATGCGAACGGCGGAAGTCACACGCGGCGGCGTATCCACCGATGCTCTCTCTTCGAAGACAATGGAGGTCCGCAGTGTTGCCGGCCTCTACTTCATCGGCGAGGTGATCGATGTCACCGGCCACCTCGGCGGCTTCAACTTCCAATGGGCGTGGGCCAGCGGGCACGCCGCCGGGCAGTTCGTCTAGCATCGCAAGGCTGCGACCGTCATTATCGGCGAGCGGCGTGACGATTGCGTCTGTTTTCTCGCTACGCCGATCGCATCCATCACGCCTGTTAGCCCATAGCCCCCTACCCCACGATGCCCATCATTAGCGCCACCGATATTCGCAAGGTCTACGACCACGAGGTCATCCTCGACGGCGTGTCGTTGACAGTCGATGCCGGCGAGCGCATCGGCATAGTCGGCAACAACGGCTGCGGCAAGAGCACCCTCGGTAGACTGCTTGCCGGCTTGGAAGAACCTGACGCGGGTACGATCGCCGTACAGCGAGGCGCCGAAATCGCTTACCTCGCCCAGGAGCCGCGTTTTCGGCCGGGCGAGACCGTGCGTGAAGCCGTATTGGCGGGACTGCATTCGTGGGCTGCCGCGCATGCCCGCTACGAGCGCGCCACCGAAGGACTGGAGCACGGAGACAATCACGACCATTGGCTCGTCGAGCAATCGGCCGCTGCCGAGGAAGTCGAACACGCAGGCGGCTGGGAGCGGCTTCACGAAGCGGAAGCGATCTTGGGACAACTCGGCGTCGACGACATCGACGCGTCGATCGATACACTTAGCGGCGGCCGACGTCGCGCGGTAGGCCTGGCGAAGGTTCTGCTGTCGGCCCCGGCTTTGGCCATTCTCGATGAACCGACCAACCACCTCGACATCGCCACCATTGAATGGCTCGAAGACTATCTCGTCGACAGCTATGGCGGCGCGCTCATTCTCATCACGCACGATCGCTACGTGCTCGACCGCGTCGTGACGCGCACGGCGGAGGTAGACGCCGGTTCTCTGTTCACCTACGCCGGCGGCTATGAGGCCTACCTCGAAGCCAAAGCTGAGCGCATCACCCTTGCCGAGCGTACCGAATCCAATCGACAGAACTTTCTGCGCCGCGAGCTCGAATGGTTGCGACGCTCGCCGAAAGCACGCACCGGCAAACAGAAAGCGCGCATCCAGCGTGCCAAGGCCGCCGCCGGTCAAGTCGCGCCGAAAGCCGAACAAATTGCCGAGCTGCGCGCGGCGGCCACACGCAGCGGAAAAACGATTCTCGAAGCGGAAGCGATCGACGTTGCGATTGCGGGGACCACGCTCGTCAAAGACTTGTCGCTCAAGCTCGTGCCCGGTGAGCGCATCGGCATCGTAGGACCGAACGGCTGTGGTAAAACGACGCTCTTGCGTGCACTGCTCGAGATCGACGAACCGGCGGCGGGTACAGTCCGTATCGGCGCCAACACCCGCCCCGCCTACTTGGACCAAACCCGAGACGGACTCAACGACGGTGCCACCGTGTACGAGAACGTCGCAGGCGATCGCGGCTACTTTCAGATCGGCAACGAGACGATCACCGTTCGCAACTACCTCGGTCGCTTCCTGTTCGACCCAAGTGCCGCGCGACGCATGGTCGCAACGCTATCGGGTGGCGAGCGCGCGCGCGTAGCGCTCGCGAAACTACTCACCGGTGAGGCCAACCTGATCGTGCTCGACGAGCCGACCAACGATCTCGATGTCGCAACCTTGGGTGCACTCGAGACGATGGTTTCCGAGTTTGCCGGCACCGCTCTCATCGTAAGCCACGATCGCTGGTTCCTCGACCGTCTGGCGACTTGCATACTGGCGTTCACCGGAGACGGCCGAATAGAACGCTTCGAAGGCAACTACTCGGAGTACCGTGAGAAGGTCGAGGCCGAGAAACCGAAGGCCGTCGACAAGCCCGACAAACGCAAACGCCAGTCGAACGCCACGGCGGCGAAAACAAAGAAGCTCACCTACGCCGAACGCATCGAACTCGAAGGCTTGATGGACAAAATCGAAGCCGCCGACGCACGCGTACAAGAATTCGAAACGCAGTTGGCCGATCCCGACGTCTACGCTTCAGGCGGCGAGCGGGTGAAAGCGCTCATGGCCGATCTCGAGGTCGCCAGAACCGAAGCGAATTCGCTCACCACACGCTGGGAAGAACTCGAGTCCAAGCAATAGGCTCGAATTTACGATCGGCAGGCCCACGAACGAACAGACTACGTTGCGGCCATCTGCACCACGTTCTCGGGCATTCCGGCAACCAAGTGGTCGGCTCGACGTAGAAACATGCCACTTGTAGGCTCCCAGCATCTGATGCGCGCGCCCCAATACTCTACGAAACCTGACGAACTGTTCGAGACCTCGTGCATCGAAAATCCGCATCCGTTCTACCAACGGCTTCGCACCGAGCACCCGATTTCGTGCATCGCCGATACAGGCGTGCACTTGGTCGTCACCTGGGACCTCATCGCCCAGGTACTCGAGCGAGAGGAGGATTTCTCAGCGAATCTCACGGGCGTACTCATTCGCGGAGCCGACGGACAACCGCAAGTCTTCAAGCTGCCTGACAGCGCCGGAATCCGTGTCATCGCCACCGCCGACGAACCTGACCATGCCACCCATCGCGCAATCGTTCAGCCGCGGCTCACGGCGCGGCGGATCGCCCAGATGGAAGGTCAGATCGAGACCTGGGCGAGCGATGCCGTCGAGAAATGGCTGGCTGACGGCGGCGGCGACTTCATACCGATCGCCGAAGCGATCCCGGCTCGGGTCGTCGCCGAGCTGCTCGGTCTTCCGCAATCCGATATCGCACTCCACCGCACTTGGGCGATGATGGGCGGCGATATTCTCGCGGGCGTGGTCGACACCGATCGCATGATCACACTGGCCCGGGAAACCCGACAGATGAGCGAGTATATCGGGACGCATCTCAACGATGCGCGTTCGGCACCGCTCGAAGATGTCGACGCGCCGTTGCTGCACGCGCTCGCGATTGCGGTCGACGCCGGTGACATCACGTTCGAAGAAGCCCTCGGCATCGCCGCGGTCATGTTCGGCGCCGGTGGCGAGTCCACCGCGGCACTGATCGGCTCGGTCGTGCGCCAACTGGCCGAACACCCCGAGATCGCGAACACGCTACGCCGAGAGCCGGCGTCGATACCGGCCTTCGTCGAAGAAATCACCCGGCTCGAACCACCGTTTAAGTTCCACTACCGCGTGGTGCGCCGTAGTTGCGAGCTCGGCGGCATATCACTCGAGCCCGGCGATCGACTGATCCTGCTGTGGGCATCGGCCAACCGTGATGTATCATTTGTTGAAGACGGAGATTCGCTGCGCCTGGATCGAAGTCATTCAAAGATCCACATGAGCTTCGGTCGCGGGCTGCACTTCTGCGTAGGCGCCGCACTGGCGCGTCTGGAAGCCCGGATCGTGTGCGAGCAGTTGCTGGCGCGAACCGACACGCTCGCGCTGGTTGACGGCGATCCTCCCGTTCATACCCGCAGCATCTTCGTCAGGCGGTTGGAGCGCTTGGCGCTGAGCGCTACGGAATCAGCTTCAATGACTTCCGAATCTCAGAGCGAATAGGCGCCGGCTTTTTCGGAAGGTTCCCCAGCCCGCTCCACGAGAGTGCGGCAATGTGACTGGCCACCACTTCGATAGAAGGCTTACGTACCGTCATCCACCATTGGCCGACGAACGTGACCATACCGACCAAGGCGTTCGCGTAGATCGGCGCCGCCTTCGGATTGCCGCCGGCTTCTTTGAGCGCCTTCGCGAATACCACTGTTACCTTTTCGGCAACTTCGTTGAGAACCGATGCCATAGAGCCTTCGTGCGTTCCGGCCGGAGCGTCGTGGGCAAGTACCGCGAAGCCGTCCGGGTGGTCGCGCACGTAAGTAAGAAACGCGAGCGCGGAGCGTTCCACCTTCTCACGCGTCGAGCCGGTCGAAATCGATTCACCGATCATCGACACCACACGCTCCATCTCCCGATCGACGACGACGGCGTAGAGCCCCTCCTTGCCGCCGAAGTGCTGATAGATGATCGGTTTCGACACCCCCGCTTTCTCCGCGATCTCTTCGACCGAGGTGGCCTCAAATCCGCGTTCGGCGAAGACGCCGCGGCCTACTTCCAGGAGTTGGGCCCTGCGGGCTGCGGCTGAGAGCTTTTTTTTGGAACTCATGGTTGACAAGTATATTACGCAATCGTAAGTTACGCTAGCGTAAGGTTACGGCGGCGTAACTTAGGCCGACCCGGCCAATCCACCGCTGCCACGGAGGTCTCAACCATGTACCTAACTGCCTGCTTACTAGTGTTTTTCGCCGCTTATCTCGTCAATACGACCATGATCTCGGTCTTCTACCACCGCGGTCTGGCCCACGGTGCCGTGCGCCTTACCCCCTCGGCCCAGCAATTCGTAGGGCGCTATGGGGTGTGGGCCACCGGGCTCGATCCCAAAGCCTGGGTCTGCATGCACCGCGCCCACCACGACTTCTCGGACTCTGAGGACGATCCGCATAGCCCAGTCCACTACGGCTTCTTCGGCGTACTTCTGGGTCAGCTTCGCTCCTACGAACGCATTCTCGTGTGCCTCATCCGGGGCGATGAGAAAACCACCCAAGCCGTCGCCGACCTCGACTTTCCCGTCAGTTGGCCGAATCGAACCGGCTACTGGTACGCACCCTACCTCGTGCATCTCGCCGTCGCGGTTCTGATCGCTCTACCCACGGGGATGTGGGCATTGGGCGCCGCCTACTGGATCGGCATCATGAGCCATCCTTTCGAAGGCTGGATCGTGAACTCGTTTGGTCACGCAGTAGGCTCTCGCAATTTCGAGACGACGGATAACTCGCGCAACAACCATCTCGCAGCGTGGCTCGTGGTCGGCGAAGGATTCCAAAACAACCACCACCGCTTTCCCGCGTCGGCGAAGTTCTCGTTCGCCGTCGGAGAGGTCGATTTCGGTTATGGACTTTGTTTAGCGCTGGAAAGAACGGGTGTGCTCGAGATCGCACGCGAGACGCTGATCCCGTCGCGCGAAGAGTTCGTCTACGAAGAAGCGGCGCGCACCGCCTAAAGGTTCCGTCGGTCCAGTGCAAAGATCGCTGCTCGGCGAGGGGTTTTTCAACGGGCTACTAGTAACGGCGGCTCGGGCGGGCGCGTCGCGGCGCGTCGCCCCGGTCGTGTCGCGTCGCGCCGCCCCGGTCGTGTCGCGTCGCGCCGCCCCGGGCGCGACGGATGACGAGATCGGGGTCACGTGAATCGGCGCGCTCGGCCCTGTCTTCGAAGTCACGCGCTACGCTGCCCATCACCTCGAAGGTAGTGCTACCGTCGTTGATGCTGATCACCCCGATATGGCGGGAACTGACATCGCCACGCCGACACACCAGCGCGAGTAATCGCTGTGGGGTCGCACCATCACGACGGCCGTAGTTGATCTCGAAGTGCTCCGGGCGCGATTCGGGCTTTCGTTCCCGCGCCGTCGGCCGATCGCGAGACGATGTTCGCTTCTCGGGCGTTCGCTTCTCGAACGTAGGCCGCTCGCGATACGGCGTTCGCTTCTCGAACGTAGGCCGCTCGCGATACGGCGTTCGCTTCTCGAACGTAGGCCGCTCGCTACGGGTTTCGACGTTGGCCTCGATTTCTTTGGGCGCCGCCTTGCCGTCGGTTTGCGCCAGCTCGATGAGATGAGCAACCAGTGTCGCGGCATCGGTTTCTTCCAGTAGCGACTCGGCATAGGTGAGCTGCTTCTGAGTGGGCGCAGCCGCTTCGGCGATGGCGGTACGCAAGCGACGCCGTTCGCGTTTGGCAAGCGCCTTCTTGACCTCCGCGGCCGTCGGAAGCTCCGACCATGAAATTTTTAGTTTCGCGCGAGAGAGAATCTGATCGACCCTTCGGCGACGCTGAGGCGTGCACAGCAAAACGGCGCGTCCCTTGCGACCCGCACGGCCCGTTCGTCCCGCACGATGGGTATACCCGTTGGAGTCACGAGGCGCATCGGTCTGAATCACCATCCCGATCTCTGGAACGTCGATACCGCGTGCGGCGACATCCGTTGCGACGAGTACCGTCGTGGTTCCGTTGCGAAATGCGTTCAGCGTTTTGGTACGCTGCGCTTGCTCGAGTTCACCGCTGATCGGTGCGGCGGCAAAGCCGTCAGCTGCAAGCTTCTCGGCAAGTTCCGAAGCGTCTGCACGTGTGTTCACGAAGACTAGCGTACGCTCGTCCTTCGCCAACAAGAGAAGGTTCACCATGGCTGCGTAGCGCTCGTGCAACCGCACGACGTAGCCGGTGTGCTGAATGTCTTCGTTGGCAGCTCCGAGGCGAGTCCCCTCGATCGTAAGCGGGTCGTTCTGATACTTGCGTGCGAGCTGCTGAATCGGACGCGCGAACGTGGCCGAGACCAGATGCGTGATTCGATCGTCAGGCGTGGTATCGAGGATGGCCTCGAGTTCCTCGCGGAAACCCATATCGAGCATCCGGTCGGCTTCATCGAGGACGACTTCGCGCAGCGAACGGCAATCCAGGGCATTGGAGCGAATATGATCATGGAGTCGGCCGGGCGTGCCAACGACGATGGTAGGTCGGCGCATGAGGCGTCGCCGTTCTTGTCCGACGCTGCTGCCGCCGGTAACGCACTCTACGGTAACACCGCGCACCGAAGCGTAGAGCCATCGTAGTTCTTCACTGACTTGAACCGCCAATTCGCGGGTCGGAACGATCACCAGAGCACGCAACGGACGCGAGCCATCTTGCTTGGCGGCTTCTTCGACCAGACACGGTGCGAGTACGAACCCGATGGCAACGGTCTTGCCGGAACCTGTTTGCGAGGAAATCTGAAGGTCGCGTTCGGTCGTGCCCAGTTCGAGTACTGCGTTTTGAACGACGGTGAGTTCGGTGAATCCGCGCTTCTCGAGCGCTTCTCGAATCGGCGGCGCCAAATTCGGTGCGTCCAGCCCATGGGTTTCACCGCCCGTGTCGGCCTTGCTCGCCTTGTCTGACAGCCGCACGACGCGGGGGGAATCAGCGGCTTTCGGCTGAGGCTCGGCGCGTTCGTACGCACGAATATCGGTCGCAGCGGCGACCCCGGAAGAGGTTTTCATAGTGGTTTGGCCTCGGAAACTGCGCGCGAGAAAGCTCCGTCGAAGGAAAGCGCGGCGCGTAGCCTGCTGTTCATAGTCTAAAACGACGGTGGACGCAATGCGTCATGCCTAATTTTTCTAATTTTTTGCTTCGCGAACGAGCGCCGAGACGATGTTGTCGAGCTTTCCGAGAAACCGAGAGCGGTCCTTCTGCTGCATCGGCGCCGGTCCGGGCGCCATCTCACCCATCTCACGCAGGTCTTGGTGAAGCCCGCGCATCGCCAAAGCAGACCCGATCGAGTCGGCCGTGAACTCTTTGCCGCTCTGGCCGAGCACGCTGGCGCCGCGCTCGAGACAGCGCGACGCAAGTGGGATGTCATTCGTGATCACCACGTCCCCCTTGGTTGCACGCTCAGCGATCCAATCGTCGGCGACGTCGTCGCCTCCGCCCACGGTGATGCCTACGATCAAGGGGGAGTCGGGCGTGCGCAGGCTCTGGTTCGCGACCACGCGCACGGACCACTGGTAGCGCAGCGCGACCTTGTAGGTCTCGTCCTTCACCGAACAGGCGTCGGCGTCGATGTAGATAGTGCCCATTTGTCGCTTCGGCCCGCTTTGGACCTTACCACTGTTTCGTGAAGAATCTCGCCCCATGTCCCTGCAGTGCGGAATCGTCGGCCTACCCAACGTGGGCAAGAGTACTATTTTCAACGCGCTTACGGCGTCGGGTATCGCTGCCGATAACTACCCATTCTGTACCATCGAACCCAATACCGGCGTCGTTCCTGTGCCGGACGCGCGTCTCGCAGCGCTCGATGACATCGTCCACGCCAAAGAGATCATTCCGGCAATCGTCGAGTTCGTCGATATCGCCGGTATCGTCAAAGGCGCCTCCCAAGGCGAAGGTCTTGGCAATCAATTTCTCGGCAACATTCGCAGCACCAATGCGATCGTGCACGTCGTGCGCTGTTTCGAGGACAGTAACGTCGTCCACGTCGACGGCAGCACAGATCCGATTCGCGACGTGGAGACCATCGAAACCGAACTCGGCCTCGCCGACCTCGAAACCGGCGAGAAACGCGCCGAGGCCGCGCGACGCGCCGCCAAGACGGGAAACAAGGAGGCGGTCGCTACGGCTGAGTTTCTCGAAGGGCTCACGGAGCACATCTCCAGCGGAGCAGCGGCTAGAACCTACGAAGTCCCCGACGTCCAGCAGGCTGCCTACAACGACTGCCATCTACTCACAGGCAAACCGGTGCTCTATGTTGCCAACGTCGACGAACCCTCGCTCGCCGGCGGCAACGAAATGTCCGCAACGCTCGAAGCGCACGCCAAAAAGGTCGGTGCACGCGTCGTGCGCATAAGCGGTCGCACCGAGGCGGAGCTTTCGGAACTCGAAGACGAAGATAAGCGAGAGTACCTCGCAGAACTCGGCGTCGAAGAACCGGGGCTGAACCGCCTGATCCGTGAAGGTTATGCGCTACTCGATCTGATTACGTTTCTGACCGCCGGCGAGAAGGAAGTCCGCGCGTGGACAATCCACCGCGGCGACAGCGCTCCGGTAGCCGCCGGCGTCATCCATTCGGACTTCGAAAAACACTTCATCCGGGCGGAGATCATCCCGTTCGAGACCTACGTCGAATTGGGCGGCGAGGCGGGTGCGAAGGCGAAGGGCGCAATGCGCGTTGAAGGAAAGGACTACCTCATGCAAGACGGCGACGTGGTCTTGTTTCGAACCTCGGCCTGACCGGCCGCTTAGGCAGCCCGTAGCCCGGCAGATTCGGCCACATCGCGTATCAGTCGATATTCGTCGTACACGGGCTGCTGCATTTCGCGCAGGTACTGCATCGGTTTCCACGGGTACAGGTTCGGCAGACCGCTCTTGTCGATGTACCAGCTGTTGCAGCCGCCCGTGACCCAGACGGTTTTCTTGATGGCCACACGCATGGCGTCGTTGTAGCGCACGTAGGCATCGATCCGTGGTGCAATCGCGGCCAAGCCTTCGTCGCGCATGCGATCGATCATCGCGATCACGTAGTCGACTTGGTTCTCACTGATCGTGATCAACGAGAGATTACCGACCGGGCTCGTCGGCCCTTCGATCATCCAGAAGTTCGGGAAGCCGGGCATCGCCACGCCACGGTGCGCACGCGGCGCGCCATCCCAAAGCGTCGCCAAATCGGCACCATCTTCGCCGGTGACCTTCGTGGGCAAGATGAACGAAGTAGGATCGAAGCCCGTCGCAAACACCAATACATCGAG
>Ga0315338_1001233_pt1 | contig 34827 bp, 38 predicted proteins | sample ASW8metaG_FD_204518 | JGI IMG/M metagenome (GOLD analysis project Ga0315338, IMG submission 204518) | Ammonia-oxidizing marine archaeal communities from Monterey Bay, California, United States - ASW #8 | ecosystem: Environmental > Aquatic > Marine > Coastal | place: USA: California | collected... | reverse complement strand
GCCCCCCGGCCGCCCCCCCCCCCCCCCTCCGCCCCCCCCCCCCCCCCGCCCCCCCCCCCCCCCCCCCCCCCCCCCCCCCCCCCCCCCCCCCCCCCCCCCCCCCCCCCCCACGGGTCGCGGTCTCATTGATCACGAACACAGGACTGATCACGAACACTGGAGCATCGGGCTGTGGCCGGATTCCTTGAAGGTAAGAACATCGCGATCACCGGCGGCGGGGCGGGCATCGGCAAGGCCATCGCGCTGGCCGCCGCGGCCGAGGGCGCCAACATCGTCGTAGCCGACTACGGCGTGTCGATGGACGGCAGTGATCCCTCGAGCGAGGTCGCAGATGCTGCGGTCGCCGAGATCGAGGCCGCGGGCGGCAAGGCCGTCGCCGTTGCCGGTGACATCAGCGAATTCGACGTGGGCGAGGCTGTCGTGGCCGCCGCGGTCGACAACTGGGGCACGATCGACGGTGTTGTCTGTCCGGCCGGCGTGCTGCGAGAGCGCATGCTGTTCAACATGAGCGAGGACGAGTGGGACCACGTGGTCGCGGTCCATCTCAAGGGTCACTTCAACGTCTACCGCGCCGCATTCGCTCGAATGCGCAAGCAGGAGACCGGCGGCTCGCTGGTCGGCTTCACCTCGGGCGCGTTCACCGCGTCGACCGCCCAGCCGAACTACTCCGCAGCCAAGGGCGGGATCGTGAGCCTGACCCGTTCGGCTGCCATGACCGCGGCGAGCATCAAACTTCGCGGCGGCCCCTCGATCAACGCCAACTGCATCGCGCCGGTGGCCAAGACCCGGATGAGCGAGAACGTGCCGTTCGAGATCGAGACGGGCGAACCGGAAGACATAGCCCCGATGGCCATCTACCTGATGAGCGACGCCGGCCGTGAGGTCAACGCTCAGATCTACACGGTGGTCGGCCGTCGCATCTCGGTGTGGAACCAGCCGCAGGAGCTTCGCACCATGTGGGCCGGTGGCGATCAGTGGTCGCCCGAGGAAATCGCTTCCATGCTGCCGACCACGGTCGGCCAGGAGCCGAACCCGTTCATCGCCGATCTCGAGCGCCGTATGGCGGAGATGGCCGCCGAAGAGAAGAAGGGCTGACCATGCCGTCGGTGCCGCAGGAGCCCGACGGGCGCAGTCTTCTCGCCGGGAAGCGGGTCGTCGTCACCGCGGCGGCCGGCACCGGAATCGGTTCGGCTGTCGCGAAGCGCTGCCTTCTCGAGGGTGCGACCGTTCTGATCTCCGACATTCACGAGCGTCGACTCGGCGAGACGGCCGACCGGCTGGAGCAAGAGACCGGCACGCGGCCGCTCACGCAGATCTGCAACGTGACTGTCGAGGACGACGTGCAGGCACTCGTGGCTGCGGCGGTCGACGGCCTGGGTGGCATCGACGTGATGATGAACAACGCCGGACTCGGGGGCTCGGTGCGCCTGGTCGAGATGACCGACGAGCAGTGGAGTTCCGTTCTCGGCGTGACCCTCGATGGCACGATGCGCTGCACCCGCGCCGTCTTGCGCCACATGATCGATGCCGGCATCGAAGGTTCGATCGTCAACAACGCGTCGGTCGTCGGTTGGCGAGCCCAGGACGAACAGTGTCACTACGCCGCGGCCAAGGCCGGCGTGATGGCGCTCACCCGCTGCTCGGCGATCGAGTCTGCGGAGCACGGCATCAGGGTGAACGCGGTTGCGCCGAGTATCGCCATGCATGCGTTCCTCGCGAAGGTGAGCGACGAGACGCTCCTCAACCAGCTGTCCGAGCGCGAGGCCTTCGGCCGAGCTGCCGAGCCCTGGGAAGTTGCGAACGTGATGGTATTTCTGGCGAGTGATCTCGCCAGCTATATGACGGGCGAAGTGGTCGCCGTCAGTAGCCAACATCCGTAGCCCGCAGCGGGTTGCGGGTCTTCTGTCGCAACATTTCTGAAATCCGCTTGAAGTTCTCGTGGCGAATGCTTGCACATGACGCGTTGCATGGACCATGGTGCTAGACCTTGTGGCGCCAGTCACATCACCCGCCGTTGGTTCCCCCCTGGAGGAGTAACCCATGATTACCCGTTCTTCACGCTCGAGAGTGGCGAGACTGCTCGCCATTCTCTTCGCGTTCACGCTGTTTGCCGCTTCCTGTGGCGACGACAGCAGCACAACGTCGTCCGATGACGACACCGATACCGATACCGACGACACCACGCCGGACGACACCACCGCACCGGCTACCTCTGCCCCCGAAGTCGGTGAGGGCGAGGAGGATGCCACCGAGACCGAGGCTGGTGTTCGCGGCGGCACGCTGACGATCGCCGTGGAAGCGCCTTCCGACGGCCTGGACCCGACGGCCAACAACTTCGCGCAGTCGGCCTACATCATGGGCTACGCGATGTACGACCCGCTGTTCTACGTCGACACCGAGGGCAACTGGTTCCCCTTCCTCGCCGAGACGGCCGAGCCGATCGGTGACGGTTCCACCTGGGAAGTGAAGGTCCGCGAGGGCGTCATGTTCCACGACGGCACCGAGCTCACCGCTGATGCCCTCGCCTTGAACTTCGAGGCGACGCTGGCGGATCCGCTGATCTCCCTTGCGGTCGCTCCCAGCTACCCAGAGACGGATCGCTACGAGGTTGTTGACAAGTACACGATTCGCTACAACCTGATCCGCCCGAGCGCGCACTTCCCGGTCAACCTCACGAGCCAGCTCGGCTTCATCGTCTCGCCGGACTACCTCGAAGCGAAGGTCGGCAACGAGGCCCTGGAGCAGACCCCGATCGGTACCGGCCCCTTCATGGTCGCAGAACGCGAAAAGGGCGTGGAGACTCGCCTTGTTCGTTTCGACGACTACTGGCAGGGCACAGAGGACATCTACCTCGACGAGATCGTGATTCTGCCGATCACCGACACGGTGATCGCCGCCGAGCGCGTCGGCCGTGGCGAGATCGACGTATTGACCACGAGCAACCCCGAGGCGTTCCTCACGCTGCAGGATCTCGGTGTAACAACGACGTCGAACGTCCTCGCCGGCGAAGACGACATCATGATGAACACGTCTCGCCCGCCGTTCGACGACATTCGTGTGCGCCAGGCGCTCACCTTCGCCGCCGACCGTGAGGGCTACGAGGAGATCATTGCTCAGGGCACCAAGCCCTTGGCCAACAGCATGTTCCATCCCGACACCAAGTGGCACAACCCCGACATCGTGCAGGAGGGCAACACGCCCGATCTCGCGGCCCCGCTCATCGTCGACTACTGCTCGGAGAGTCCGGTCAACGCTGCCGGCGATCCCATGTGCACCAACGGCAAGGTCAACATGGAGCTCCAGTTCTCCGGCCCGTCGGTCACGCAGACACTCATCATGGATCTGCTCATCAACGGCTGGGAGGACTACTTCAACGTCACCCGCCAGGAGCTGCTCCAGACCGACCACATCACCGAGGTCGCCTTCGGCCTCTACGACGTGGTCACCTGGCGGCAGTTCGGTGCCGTCGACCCCGACAACGAGGTCATCTGGCTCGAGTGCGCCACTGCCGGTGCGGGCATTGCCCTGAACTGGGTCCGTGTCTGCGACGAGGGTCGTGACGAACTGCTCTTCGAGCAGCGAGCCACGACCGACGAAGCCCGCCGGATCGAGATCTGGCAGGAGATTGCCCAGGACATCCACGACACCTACGCCTACATCTTCACGACCCACGCCAACTGGGTTGTCGGATTCAACGACAACGTGAAGAACCTCTGTGGAACGACTGGCCCCGAGGGTCAGGACGTGATCTGCAACAACGCCGGTGCGCTGTTCCTGCACAACGCCTGGGTCGAGTAGGCCGGATTACTGAACAGTGAGGAGTGACGAGGATCAGTTGATGAGAAAAGGACACAGCGAATAGATGCGCAGCTTTCTGCTCCGACGTGTTCTACAACTGATCCTCGTCATCCTCGCCGTCACGTTTGCGACGTTCGCGTCGCTCAACATCATCGGTGATCCACTCGAAAACCTCGTGGGTCCGATCATCGCCGGCACCGACTGTGATGCCGTCGATCGGGGAGAGATCGAGGATGCGAGCTCCACGGGTGGCAGCCGCACCGACTGCGAGATCATCCGTGAGGCCGAGGCCGAATACAACCTCGATAAGTCGATCCCGGTTCGTTACGGGATCTGGGCCAGTGAGATCCTTCGAGGCGACTTCGGTCGCTCGCTGATCACCGGTGTCGAAACCAAGGAGTTGGTCAAGAACCGACTCCCCCAGACCCTCAAGTTGGTCGTTTACGCCCAGGTGATCGCGCTGGGTATCGCCATTCCGTGGGGTGTCTCCACCGCCCGGCGAGCGAACCGTGGCTTCGATCGGGCCAGCACCATCGGTTCGTTCGGTCTGCTGTCGATTCCGAACTTCGCGTTGGGGGTGATCCTGCTCTGGCTCTTCGCACTTCGCTGGGAGTTGTTCCCCGCCGGCTACGACGACAGCAGTTTGTCGCAGGAATTCAAGTCGCTCACCCTTCCCGCGTTGACGTTGGGGCTCGGTCTCGCGGCCACCTATCAGCGGCTACTGCGCACCGACCTCATCACCACTCTTCAGGACGACTTCGTCCACATGGCCCGGGCGAAGGGCATGCCACCACGCTGGATCATGTATCGACACGCATTGAGACCGTCGATGTTCTCGGTCGTGACGGTGTTCGGAATCAACACCGGCGCCCTGATCGGTGGCTCACTGGTCATCGAGCAGATCTTCTTCATTCCCGGCATCGGCGCCGCCGTGGTCGAGGCCGTGCTCCGCCAAGACCAACCGGTCGTGGTGGTGCTCGTCGCTCTGATCGCAGTGGCCTTCGTTGTCGTCAACTTCTTCGTCGACCTTTTCTACGGTTGGCTCGATCCCCGGGTGCGAGCATCATGAGTGACCACGATCCTGATCTTGAACCCGTGCACGACGATGCAGGCGACGTGGTGGTAGCCGGCATCGACGAGCTCCCCGACGACGCCGTAAAGAAGACTCTCGGCTGGGCGTTCTGGGTTTGCCTGGCATGGCTCGGTGGACTCGTGGCCGTAGCAATGCTGGCGCCCTTTCTGCCGATCGAAGATCCCACTGAGTTCCGAGTCGGGCCGACGAACGAGGGCCCGTCCTGGTCTCACTGGTTCGGCACCGACAAGGCGGGTCGCGACGTGTTCGCCCGGGCCGTGTGGGGGGCCAGGATCTCTCTGGTGGTCGGCTTCTTCGCCATCACCTTCGGTCTGGTAGTCGGTGGAACCCTCGGCATGCTCGCCGGTTTCTTGCGGGGCTGGGTCGACCAGGTCATCAGCTTCATCTTCTTCGCAGTGCTGTCCTTCCCGGCGCTGGTCCTGGCCATCCTCATCGTCACCTCGGTCGAGCGGAGCCTCCAGACCGTCTCACTCACGCTCGGCGTCCTCTCGGTCGCTCCCGTCGGTCGACTGGCCCGAGCGCAGACGCTCGTGTTCGCCGAGCGAGAGTTCGTTCATGCGGCCCGAGTGATCGGCGCGAAGAATGGCCGGATCCTGGTCCGGGAACTCCTCCCCAATGTGCTCATCCCCATGGGCGCTCTCGGGCTGCTGGGTATGGGTGTTGCCATCGTGGCCGAGGGCGGCCTCGCCTTCCTCGGTCTGTCGATCGCTGGTGAGAATGCGGGCTCGCTCAGCTGGGGCAAGCTCATCAATGAGTCTCGGAGCATTCGCGATCTCCAGAACATCCCCCATGTCGCCTTCTCGATCATCGGAGTGATGTTCCTTACGATTCTCTCGCTCAACTTCGCCGGCGATCGGGTACGCGAGTACACCGACGTTCGCGAGACGGCGTTCTAGGAGCGACGATGGCAGACCCGCAGCTCACCGTTCGCGACCTCACGGTTCGCTTCCCGACCACCCGAGGGGTGGTGGAGGCGCTCAACGGCGTCAACATCGACCTCGAGAAGGGCCAGATGCTCGGCATCGTGGGCGAGTCGGGATCCGGCAAGTCGGTGACGGCCAAGACGTTGATGAACCTCCTTCCCCGCACCGCCGAGGTGGAAGGCGAGGTGTTCTTCGAGGGACAGGACGTTCGCAAGCTCGCCGCCGAGGGCAAGGAGCACTTCTGGGGCGTCGAGATGACGATGGTCTTCCAGGACCCGATGACCTCGCTGAACCCGGTCAAGAAGTGTGGCGAACAGATCGCCGAGACGCTCCGCTACCACCTCGGTCGAGGCAAGCAGGAAGCGTTGGAGGAAGCGGTCGACCTCCTTGGGCAGGTCGGTCTTCCGGACCCGAAGAAGCGGGTCCACCAGTATCCGCACGAACTCTCGGGTGGCCTTCGACAGCGCGTGGTGATCGCGATGGCGCTCGCGTGTCAGCCATCGCTGTTGATTGCCGATGAGCCCACCACCGCGGTCGACGTGACGGTGCAGCGAAATCTGCTCAACCTTCTCGACAAGTTGCGCGAAGAGCGCGGGATGTCGATGATCCTGATCACGCATGACCTCGGTGTCGCCCGGGGCCGCTGCGACGACGTCGCCGTCATGTACGCCGGTCGCATCATCGAACGATCGGCCACCGAGACACTCTTCAGCGATTCGCGCCATCCTTACACCGACGCGCTGCTGCGATCGATCCCGCGGATCGATCAACCGAGCCACACTCGTCTCGAGCCGATTCCGGGACGGCCCCCGGAGCTCATCACCCCGCCGGTGCAGTGTGCGTACGCGCCTCGCTGCCGCTTCGCTCAGCCGAATTGCCTCGAGGAAATTCCCGACGTCCAGGGAGTCAAGGGCATGCATGAGTTCGCCTGCTTCCATCCGGCCAACACTGATCGGGGCCGTGAGGCCCTGGCGACCAATGTGGCTGCCGGAAAGAGTGCGGCCGGACTCGCGATCACCGGGTACGCCGGAGGAGGAGCCTGATGGCTGGTTCGGGAACGGCGCCGCTGCGCGACGACAACCCCAACGTGCTCGTCACGGTCACTGACCTCGAGGTCGAGTTCCCGGTTGGAAAGGGCGCCGTCGTCCACGCCGTCAGTGGGATCTCGTTCGACGTGGCCGAGGGCGAGACCCTGGGCATCGTCGGCGAGTCAGGCTGTGGAAAGTCGACCGTCGCGAAGTCGATCATTCGTCTCAACGACATCAAGAGTGGTTCTATCGACTATCAGGGCCACGACCTGGCAAAGCTCGAGGGCGAGGCGCTCCGTAAGATCCGCCCCGACCTGCAGATGATCTTCCAGGATCCGATCTCCTCGCTCAATCCTCGTCGCAAGATCCGCGACGTGATTTCCGAGGGTCTCGCCGTGTGGGGCGACGAGCAGGGCTCCTGGTCACAAGACCGCATCGAAGAGCTCATGATGGCCGTCGGCATCGATCCGAAGTTCGGTGATCGCCGCGCCCACCAGTTCTCCGGTGGCCAGTGCCAGCGCATCGGCATCGCCCGCGCCCTGGCCCTCGACCCGAAGGTGATGATCTGCGACGAGCCGGTATCCGCGCTCGACGTGTCGGTCCAGGCGCAGGTGTTGAATCTGCTCGAAGACATGAAGCAGCGCTACGGGCTCACGCTGCTCTTCATCAGCCACGATCTCTCGGTCGTGAAGAACGTCTCCGACCGCATCATCGTGATGTATCTCGGCAAGGCGTGTGAGATCGGCAACGCCGACGAGCTCTACGAGCACCCTCGTCACCCCTACACGCGGGCACTGCTCGCCTCGATCCCGGAGCCGGCACCAACCGTCGATCCGAGCGATGGCGACATCGAGGGCGAACTGCCTTCGGCAATCACCCCGCCGGCCGGCTGCCGCTTCAACACCCGCTGCCAGCACGCCACCGACATCTGCTTCACCGAAGAGCCGCAGATGCAGCGGATCGGCGACCAGGATCACTACTTCGCTTGTCACCACCCCGTCGAGGTGTCGGTCAGCGTCTGACGGTCAGGTCAACTGCCAGGTGGTCTTCGTGGCCATCGGCGATTCCTGCTGGATCACGGGAGATGCCAGACCGTCGTCGCGGAGTGCGACGAGGTGGGCGATGACCGATCGCGCGGCCGGGCGCCAGAGCTCGCGGGCAACCGCGTCGTAGAGCACGGTCACGATCTCGCGCACGGAGCGGGGTCCGGCCTCGAGTTCCTTCACGATCTGTTGAGTCCGCAGCAGTCGGTGATCGTGGAGCGCCTCTATGTAGACAGCCGGATTCGTGACGGCACCGCCGTGTGTCGGGTAGAGCACCTGATCGTCGCGATCGAGTAGGAGGCGAAGGGAGGCCATGTAGGCGCGGAGGTCGCCATCGGGGGGCGGGATGATCGTGGTCGACCAGCCCATGACGTGATCGCCGGAGAGGACGGCCTTCTCCTCGGCGAGGGCGAAGCACAAATGGTTGGAGATGTGGCCGGGAGTGTGGAGGGCCTCGACCGTCCACCCGGGGCCCTCGACGACGTCGCCGTGGGCGAGTCTGTGGTCGGGCATGAAGTCGACGTCGGGTCGGTGCTTCTCGTGGTCATCCGCGGCCTTGGCCTTCTCCTCGTCGCTCTGCTCCTTGCGCTCCTCGCCGGTGTCCCAGTCGCTGTCATCGGCGGCGCCGTCGTCGCCCTCGCTCGTTGCCGAGGTGGGGTGCGGGCCGAAACCGAGAATCGGCGCCCCGGTTGCCGCCGACAGGGCCCGAGCGGCGGGGGAGTGATCCCCATGGGTGTGGGTCACCAGGATCTGGCGGACCGTCTCTTGATCGAGCGCCGCGATCAAGTTCGTGATGTGGTCGTCGTCGCGGGGCCCCGGATCGACCACGGCCACGTCGCCGCGACCGATCACATAGGTGCCCGTGCCGTGGAACGTGAACTTTGACGGGTTCTTGCAGACGAGGCGCCGAAGCAGCGGCGAGACATCGACCATTTCGCCGTGGTTCGGCTCGAAGTCGGTCTCGAAGAGAGGCGGCACTAGAGCGCGGCCGTTGCCCGGCGGACGATGTCGGCCGAGCGGTCGTCCAGTGTGAGCGTCGCCGCGGCGGCATGTCCGGCCGGACTCATCTTCTTGAGCGTCTTGGTCACGACGTCGACCATCTTCTGATCGTCGGCCAGCTTGTCGGCCGTCGCGAGGAACTGCGTCTCGATGAACGTGAGGGATACTGCGTCCTCGAACACCTGCACCTCGGCGTCGGTCCCGAGTGCGAGCTTCTGCACGATCTCCGCGGCCCGCTCGGTCGTGGGTACTGACACCCCGACGTCGATGAGCAGGGTCCGGAGTTCCTCGGCGTGACGGCTCTTCTGGTCTCGCCGCCACTTCAAATAGCCGCCGCGGCCCTCGGGGTAAGTGGCGCGAGGCACTACCCAGCGCCGCAGGTGGTGGGCGCGAGCAGCGATGAGCAGCGCGTCGCTGGCGTTGGCGTCGAGCCGCTCGATCCACCCTTGGGCGAGTCGACCCTGGACCAAGGCCAGCGGCTCGCCGTCGAGATGGTTCGGGTCGGCCGAGTTGGCCTGGTCTATGGCGGCGACAGCCGCAGAGATGTCGGTGGATGACACCTCGTCAGCGTAGTCAGGTAGCGCACTCCGACTCGCCGATCTCGGCCACGTACGGGCCAGTCTCATCGAAGTCGACATAGAAGTCGGGGTCGTCCTCGAACGCCGGGAACTCGTCGAGATCCTTGAGCGTCTTGCCGACCTCGGCCGCCCCACCGGAACGCTCGAGCCAGCCCCGGAACGACTCGCCCGCCGAGCGTTCGTCGTCGAACTTGCGAACGACTCGCACGGCAGCGTGCGCCGCACTCTTGGCGGGAAGGCGCAGAGCCTTCTCGCCGAAGTGCATCTGCTCCTGGCCGACGTAGCCACCCAGCAACATCTGGTAGCCGGGAGCGGACTTGCCGTTCGCTCGGCGCTCGGCCCCGAAGAAGCCGATGTCGGCCGAGTGGTGTTGGCCGCACGAGTTGGTGCAACCGGAGATGTTGATGCGCAGTCCGCCGACGGTGCCGAGGCCTTCCGCATCGAGCGCATCGCCGATCGCCTTTGCGAGGCCGCGGCTCTGCGTGACCGCGAGGTTGCACGTGTCGGCACCGGGGCAGGCCACGACGTCGCGTACGAGCTCCGCTCCGGCCTCGGCCATGCCGAGCGCTTCGAGGCGCTCGTAGAGGACGGGGAGCTCGGATTCGTCGAGTCCTCGGATGATCAGGTTCTGCCGATTGGTCAGACGGATGTCGGCATCGAACTCGCGCTGGATCGCCGCGATTCCTCGGAACTGATCAGCGGTGATGTCGCCGAGCTGGGCCCAGGCGTAGGCCGAGACCTGGCCGCTGGCGATGCCACGAACGACGTTGGCCTGGAACCAGCGGTCGTACGGCGACGATCCGCCGATGCTGACCGGGGTGCCCTGGCCGATCTCGGTGACGACGGCACCATTGCCGATGCCCGCCGGTGCGTCGCCCTTCACCCGAACCTCGGTCGGAAGGCCGCCGGGATATGACGAGGAGGCGAGCAGGAACTTGCGGGTGTTGAGGATGCGGCGCTGGACCTCTTCGAAGCCCAGGTTCTCGACGACCCACTTGAGCCGGGCCCGCAGCTTGTTGTCGCGGTTGCCCGTCTGCTCGAAGATACGAAGGATCGCCTCGATCGTCGGGAGGAGTTCTTCCTTCGGAGTGAACTCTTCGAGCGCCATGGCCGGGAACGGCGTGGTGCCGAGCCCGCCGGCGATGAAGACCCGGAAGCCGGCCTCGACCGTGCCGTCGTCGAGGGTGCGGGTGGTGGCGATCACCCCGGCGTCGTTGAACATCGCCTGGCCGCAGTCGGTCTCGCACCCTGAGAAGTTGATCTTGAACTTGCGGGGGAGACGTTGGCCCAGCGGGTTGCGCACGAAGTGTTGATACGCGGCCTCGGCCCACGGCGTGATGTCGAGGTGCTCGTGGGGGCAGGCGCCGGCGAGGTGGCAACCCTGCACGTTGCGCACGGTGTCGCCGCAGGCCTCACGGGTGGTGAGCCCGACCGACGCCAGATGCTGCATCACGTCGGGGATCTGATCCAGCTGCACGTAGTGGAACTGGAGGTTCTGGCGGGTCGTGATGTGGGCCCATCCGCGGCTGTAGCGCTCGACCAGGTTCGCGATCATCTCGAACTGGGACGGCGTCATCGAGCCGTAGGGCACCTTCACCCGCACCATCTGGTTGGTGCCGCCCTGGCGCTGGCCGTAGATGCCATTGGTGAGGCGGAAAACGCGGAACACGTCCTCGCCGACACTGCCGTCTTGATAGCCGGTGAGAACCTCTCTGAACTTGTCGATGTCGGCCTGGATGTCCGGGTCGATGTCGGAGGTCTCAATGGACGGTTCGAGGATCGTCATCGGACGGGTCCTTCCTTGGTTCGATCCACGCCGGGCGAGGTGCGGATGAGTTCGTTGATCGGGTCGAGGTCGAGCACGGATTGGGCAGCAACTCCGCCAACGACGATTGTCGAGGGATTGGTCACCGTGAGGTCGGGCAGTTCGGCGAGCGTCGTGCGTTGCACGTGCTGCTCAGCGGTGGTGGCCGATCGAACGGCAGCCACGGGGGTGGACGGGTCCAACCCCCCGGCGATGAGGCGTTCGCTGATGAGGCCGGTGCGGCTGGCGCCCATGAGGATCACCAACGTGGTGCCGGTCTTCGCCAGCGCGTCCCAGTCGAGCCAGCGGTCGGCGTTGGGATCCTGATGGGCGGTGATGACGGTGAATCCGCTGCTGATTCCGCGCATCGTGACCGGAATGCCGGCGGCCGCCGGCGCGGCGATGGCAGATGTGATGCCCGGGACTTCGGCGACGGCGATCCCGGCGGCCCGAAGCTCGAGCGCTTCCTCACCGCCACGTCCGAAGACGAATGGGTCGCCACCCTTCAGGCGGACGACACAGTCGAAGCGTCGGCCGCGATCGACGAGAATGTCGTTGATCCGCGCCTGAGCATCGCTCGGGGCGCCGGGTCGCTTGCCGACGTCGACCATTTCGGCCCAGGGCGGGGCGAGCTCGAGTACTCGGGAATCGACCAACCGGTCGAATACGACCACGTCGGCCTGCTCGAGCAGACGGACCGCACGAAGGGTGAGGAGATCGGGGTCGCCGGGTCCGGCGCCGACGAGATGCACGGTCATGAGGCCACCTCGCTGGACAGATCGGCGGTGAGACCGAGCGCTTCACGCAGCATGGCGCGGGCTTCTTCGATCCGTCCGGAGCGCACAAGGCCGAGCAGGTCGGCGTCGAGCGCGTCGTCCCACCCTGGGACTTCGGAGGTGCCGAACGTCTCGCGCGCCTCTGCTCGGGTCTCGGACAGAAGATCGAGGAGTTGGTCGTAGCCGCCCGAGAGCTCGCGTTCGTACCGGCGTCGCAACCAGCGGGCGAGGCCAGGACTGCGGCCGTTCGTGGAGATCGCCAGTTGGATGTCGCCTCGTCGGGCGACGGCGGGCAGGGTGAACGAGCAGTTGGCCGGGTCGTCGGCGGAGTTCACGAAGATGCCGCCTGCTTCCCCGTCGGATGCGACGAGCGCGTTGACCGCGGGATCATCGGTGGCCGTGATGCCGAGCCGATAGGAGGCAATCTCGCCTCGCTGATACGGCCGCTGGAACCAGCGAACGTCGGGGTCGTCGGCCAGGTCGGCGACCGCTTCGGGAGCGACCACGGTGACGGCGGCGCCGGCACGGAGAAGGCCGGCCACCTTGCGCGCCGCGACCGGCCCGCCCCCGACTACGAGCACCGGGCGACCGGTGAGGTCGAGGTTGACGGCGTAGGACGCGCTCACTGGTGCAGCCCGCATTCGGTCTTGTCCGAGCCGGACCAGCGTCCGGCGCGGGGATCGGCCGCATCGGCGGGGTCGGTGCATGGCCAGCACCCGATCGAGGGGTAACCCTCGAACGTGAGCGGGTTGATCAGCACATCGTTCTCGAGGATGTGACGCTCGATCGCTTCGGCCGACCAGGCGGCGAGCGGGTTGATCTTCACAAGGCCTCGAAGGTCGAGATCGACGATCGGTGCGCTGGCGCGCTGCGGGCTGTCGTCGCGGCGTAGGCCCGACATCCAGGCGTCGGCGTTGGCGACGAGGTGGCGCTCGAGCGGTGCGACCTTCCGGCTGCCACAGCACGTGTCGGAGCCGTGATTCCAGAGATCGGCTGCGGTGGCTGCCGGACGCAGCACCGTGAGGTTCAGCGAGTAGCGGGCCATGGCGGTGCGTACGGTGGCCAGCGTCTCGGCGAAGTGGAACCCGGTGTCGATGAACACGACCTCGACGTCGGGTTCGACCTTCACGGCCAGGTCGATGAGCAGCGTGTCGGCGAACGACGCACTCAGGCTGAGCCTCGAGCCGAACTCGTCGACGGCCCAACGAATGATCTCGCCGGGATGGCATCCTTCGAAATCCGCGCTCATTGCGGCTGCGTCGGAGGGACTCCAACGGGCAGCGGTGCGAAGTGCGACGGGTGTGTCAACGAGGGTCATCAGGGCCAATCCGGTTAATTCCGATCGGGACAGTCGGGATTAGAGGGCAACCATAGAGACGGGCCGGTGGCTAAAGCACCTAATTCCGATCATTTTTGTCGGGTATTAGTCCGGACATTGTCTGATGTGCCCGGACATTGTCCGATGTGAATTGTGCTCGCGCTAAAACGGGCCCATGAAACGCTCGATCGATGACTACCCGGCCTCGCCTGATGACATCCCTCCAGGGTGGGAGGAGGATCTGGCGCCGGTCTCCTGGGCGATCCAGATAAGCGATGACTACGACGACGCCGAGCCGCGCGTCGTCCTCACTGTCGAGGAGGTCGGCAGGCCGGCCGAGGGGCTGATGACGCACCTGCGGCCGGATCTGGCCCGGCGGCTTCGGGGCGCTATCCGCGACGCGCTGAAGGAGATCGGCGAAGAACCCGGGGAATGAGTCCAGGTCAGGCCAGGTCAGGTGGGTGGGTCGACGGTGCGCCGATCACCGTCGCGTACCGCGAGGCCGACCTTGATTCCGATGAAGCCGACGCCGCCGGCCAGGACGAGCAGGGTGAGGAGTTGGGCGTAGCCGCCGCGGTCGCCCGGGTTCTCCGGCTTCGGGCCGGCGTCGGGGCAGCCGACGATCGTTCGACAGGCATCGGGAATGTCGTCTTGCGCCGCCGCCGGGGCCACCCCGATGGACATCAGCACGACGAGAAGAAGCGCTCCGAATCGGCGCATCATGAGCCTTCGGCGACCTCGCCAGTCGAGGCGCCGAGGTAGCCCGGCTTCTCGCCGCCGCCGTGGACCGGAATCGTGCAGCCGGTGACCCAGCGGGCGAGCGGCGATGCGCAGAACAGCACAACGTCGGCGATCTCCTCGGGTACCCCCATCCGGCCGAGAGCCAGCGTCTGCCCGACGGCAGCGATGCCGTCGTCGTCTCCGTAGAAGAGGTGGGCTTCTTCTGTGACGATCATGCCGACGACCGGCGCGATGACCCGAATCTTCGGGCCCCATTCCGATGCCAAGGTCTCCGTCGCGTTGATGAGGCCCGCCTTGGCCGCGCCGTAGGCGACGCCGGCGGGGTTGGCCCGGGTGCCCGACACCGAAGCGATGTTCACGATGACACCGCCGTCGTCCTGGGACTGCATTTGGTCATGAACGGCCTGTGCGAAGTTGAGCGGCGCCATGAGGTTCAAGGCCACGATCTTCTCGTTGAAACGCGGGGAGACGGTGGCGCTCTCGGCGGGCGGCGCGCCGCCGGCGTTGTTCACGAGAACGTCAACCCGGCCGGTGGCCTCGATGGCGGCGCTGACGACGGCGGCAACCTGCTCGGGCTCGCGCACATCGCAAGCGACGAACACGGCTTGACGTCCGTCGACGGCGATCGGGGCCGCAGGCTCGCGACGCGCGCAGATGACGACGTCGGCACCCTGGCCGAGAAACCGCTCCGTGATGACCTTCCCGAGACCCTTGGTGCCGCCGGTGACGATGACGGTTCGGCCCGTCATATCGAGAGGATCGCGGGCGTGGGCGTCGTCGGACATGTGCGAAACCCTACCCGCACGTGTTCGCACGACTCGCAGTCGTGGCCTACCGTCAGGGCGGTTTCTGACAGACCGTCAGATGAGGAGGCGCAGTGCCCGACAAACGAATGACCGACGACGAGGTCGTCGCCGAGCTCGAGAGCGGGATGACGATCGGCATCGGTGGATGGGGCTCCCGACGCAAGCCGATGTCGCTGGTGCGGGCCATCCTGCGCAGTGACCTGACCGACCTCCACATCGTCTCCTATGGAGGACCGGACGTTGGCATTCTCACTGCCTCCGGGAAGGCCACGAGAGTCACCTACGGCTTCGTTTCGCTCGACTCCATTCCGCTCGAGCCCCACTTCCGCGCCGTCCGTCAGGCGGGCACGCTCGTGGACTTCATGGAACTCGACGAGGGCGCGTTCTATCTCGGACTGATGGCCGCAGCCCACCGGGTTCCCTTCTACCCGACCCGCGCCGGCCTCGGCACCGCGATGCTCTCCGAGAACCCGTCGCTCAAGACCGTCCGGTCGCCCTACGACGACGGCGAGGAGCTCGTCGCCATCCCCGCGTTCGAGATGGACGCGGTCCTGCTCCACATGAACCGGGCCGACGCGAAAGGCAACGGACAGTTCCTCGGCCCCGACCTCTACTTCGATGACCTGTTCGCCATGGCCGGCAAGAAGACCTACATGTCGGCCGAGAAAGTCATCCCCACCGAACAGTTCCTCGATGAGGGGTCGGTCCATACTTTGCGAATCCCGAGGGTGCATGTCGACGGTGTCGTCGAGGCGCCCATGGGTGCCCACTTCACCGAATGCCCGCCCGACTATGGGCGCGACGAGGCATTCCAGAAGGAGTACGCGGCGACGGCGAGGGACCCCGACGCATGGGCGCAGTTCCGAGCCGACTGGCTCGAGTTGGAATCACATGAGGCATATCGAGCCAAGCTCGAGGAGAGGGGCGATCATGGCTGAGCAGGCAACGAGCGAGATCACTCTGGACGAAATCTGTGTCGTCGCCTTGGCCGAGGCCTTTCGGGGCGACGGCGAGGTGTTGTGCAACCCGATGGGGCCCGTTCCCGTCATCGCCGGCCGCCTGGCCCGAGCGACGTTCGAACCCGACCTCATGCTGACCGACACCATCGCCTACGCGATCGAAGGCAATCTTCCGTTCGGCGGCGATTCGAGCGCAGCTGTGATCGAGTCCTACATGCCGTTCCGGTCGATCTTCGACCAGGTGTGGTCAGGGAAGCGCCACGTGGTGATGGGAGCGAGTCAGATCGACCGCCACGGCAACCAGAACTTCGCGGCCATCGGCGAATACCGGAAGCCGAAGGCGCAGCTGCTCGGCATGCGTGGGGCGCCGGGCAACCTGATCAACCACGCCACGACTTACTGGGTGCCGAATCAAGCGCGGGCATTCAGTGAGACGGTCGACGTGGTGTCGGGTCCGGGGTACGACCGTATTGCCGAGCTCCCCGAGGCGAGCCGCGCCAACTTCGAGATCCGCCGTGTGGTCACCGATTTGGGCGCCTACGACTTCGAGTCCGAGGATCACACGATGAGGGTGCGCTCGCTTCACCCGGGGGTGACGCTCGAACAGGCGCAGGAAGCATCGCCATTCGAACTCACCGTCACTGGCGACGTGCCCGAGAGCCGCGAGCCGACCGCAGAAGAGTTGGCGTTGATCCGCGACGTCTTCGACCCGAACGGCGTGCGCAAGAGCGAGTTCCGCTGATGGATCTCGAGCTCGCGCCTCGCTATGTGGAGTTCCGCGAGGAATGCCGGTCCTGGCTGGATGCCAACAATCCCGGCCGGATCAAGTCCATGGACACGGCCGACGGCTTCGAAGAGCACCGCGAGTGGGAACGCGTGCTCTTCGACGGTGGATGGTCGGTACCGGGATGGCCGGAGGCGTACGGCGGTCGCGACTGCGACCTCATCGAGTGGCTGATCTACGAGGAGGAGTACTGGCTGTCCGGTGTTCCCGGCCGAGTCAGCGCCAACGGCGTGAGCCTGCTGGCGCCGACGATCTTCAACTTCGGCACCAAGGAGCAACAGGACTACTTCCTGCCGAAGATGGCGAGCGGCGAGCAGATCTGGGCGCAGGGCTGGAGCGAACCCGAAGCCGGGAGCGACCTCGCCGCCATCAAGACGAAGGCGATCCGCGATGGCGATCACTACGTTCTCAACGGCCAGAAGACGTGGTGCTCGCGCGGGGCCTTCGCCGATTGGATCTTCTGCATCGTGCGCACCGACCCCGAGGCCGAGCGTCATGCCGGGTTGACCTATCTCCTGGTTCCGGCCGACGCGCCCGGCATGGAACGTCGCCCGATCGGCCGTCTCGACGGCGAGCCCGGTTTCGCCGAGCTGTTCTTCGACGACTGCCGCGTCTCCGTCGACCATGTGCTCGGCGAAGAGGGCCAGGGTTGGGCGGTGGCCATGGCCGCAGCCGGCTCCGAGCGCGGGCTCAACCTGCGAAGCCCGGGCCGCTTCATGGCGGCCGCCGAACGACTGACCGATCTCGCCCGCAAGGTGGGACAGGGGTCAGACACCAGTCCCACCTCGGGACTGGATGTTCGGTTGCGGGATGAGGTCACTGATGCGTGGATTCGTGCGCAGGCCTATCGCTGGCAGACCTACATGATCGCCGCCAAGCTCATGGACGGTGCCGAGATCGGTTCCGAGGCCAGCCTGATGAAGGTGTTCTGGTCCGAGATGGACCTCGAACTCCATGCAACCGCCCTTCGCCTCCTGGGCGAACATGGTGAAGTCATGGACGACAACGACTGGCTCGATGGCTACGTCTTCGCGCTGTCCGGCCCGATCTACGCGGGCACGAACGAGATCCAACGCAACATCATCGCCGAGCGGGTGCTCGGTCTGCCCCGGAGGTAAGGCGATGCGGTTCACATTCACCGAAGAGCAAGACATGTTCCGCGACACCGTTCGCGACCTCTTTGCCGACCTATGCCCGCCCGAGGCTGTCCGGGCCACGTGGGGCAATGTCGACGGCCGAGTGCCCGGCCTGTGGCCGGCGTTGGCCGAGATGGGTGTCCTGTCGGTGCTCGCGCCAGAATCGGCCGGCGGGCTGGGAATGGATGAGGTCGACTTCGTCCGCATTCTCGAGGAGGCGGGCTACGCCGGCGTGCCCGACCCGCTGATGGAACACGCGGCAATCGCCGTGCCGGCCCTGGCCGAAGCCGGATCGCCGCGCCTCGAGGCGGCGATCGCGGGTGAGTCCACCTGCACCGTGGCCCTGTCAGATGAGGGCTACGCCGTCGGCGCGGGAGCCGCAGACCTCGTGGTCGTCAGGCGCGACGGCGAACTCGTCGCGGCGACGCACTGGACGGTCGAGGACTCGAGTTCGATCGACCAGTCACGCCGACTGGCGCGGATCACGGCGATCTCGAGCTCCGAGGATCTCCCCGGCGCGGATGCGGCGTTGGCCTTCGACCGAGCGGCTCTCGGAACCGCGGCACAGAGCGTCGGCGTTGCCCGACGCTTGCTCGATGCGACCGTGGAGTACGTGAGCGAGCGCCATCAGTTCGGGAAGCCGGTGGGCAGCTACCAGGCGGTGAAGCACCATCTCGCCAACGTGCGTCTCGGAATCGAGTTCGCGGCTCCACTCGTGTATCGGGCCGCATGGTCGGTGGCCCATCCAGAGTCGCACGACCCCGCGACGCGAGGCCGCGATGTCTCCATGGCGAAGGCGAGCGCCTCTGATGCGGTGGACGAGGCCTGCCGGGCGGCGCTGCAGTGTCACGGAGCGATCGGCTACACGTTCGAGTACGACCTGCAGCTCTGGTTGAAGCGGGGCTGGGCGCTGGCGGCGGCCTACGGCGACACGCGCATGCACCGCGACCGAGTGGCCGAGGCGCTCGGGATCTAGCTCAGGCGGCCAGAAGGCCGCGGTTTTGCATGACGACACGGCTGGCATAGCCATGGCCGGTCTTCACGAGATGCGATCCCTTGCGATCTTCGCACCGTTCACAGGTGACCCGGTATCGGCCGAGTCGACCGTCGCGCAGGTGGCCCTCGCGGTCTCCGCACAGGTTGCAGCAGTGGTCGTTGCTCATCATTTCTCCCCTGGTTCTCTCCGGACGTCGGCATGAACCGGGGATCGGTGAATGGGCCGGTTGGCCCCTGTTGCGCGGCAACGAGGCACCCCCTCATGAGCCGTTTGGCTCATGAGGTGTGATAGCTCCAGTGCATGCGTTGGTTGTGCACACTGGTGTTGGCTGCGACTGTCATCGCCGCATGCAGTGATGACGGTGGCTCAACCCCGAATCCGGGAGCGCTCGAGGCGGAGATCGCCGACTCCGTGCCAGGTTCGACCACGACCACCACGCTGCGTCCACCGCCACCGACAGATCCGCCCGAGCGGGAGGATCCGACCATCGGCAGCCTGGTGATTCCATGCCGCCCGGCGGACGCGACATCGCTGCCGGATCGGCCGGGCGTGACCAGCGAGGTGGTGACGATCGGGACGGGGTCGGATCGGGGTGGAATCGGCACGCCGGGCGCCGGCAACGGCATTGTCGAGATGATCGAGGTGCTCGCCGACTTCTGCAATTCCCGTGGTGGGCTTCACGGCCGCGACCTGCGGGTGATCGAGTACGACGCGGCCGCATTCGAAGCCGCTGACCGGGTCGAGGAGGCCTGCGCGGAAGTCGTTGCGTTGGTAGGACACGCGTTCTTGCAGGAGATCGAGACGGCCCTTTCCGCGGCGGCCTGCGGCCTTCCGCTGTACACGGGCGGGACCGACCTGACCCCGACCAGCCCGTTCGCCTTGCACGGGCACCTTGCGGCCGCGTTCACCGACCCGGGCTCTGCTGCAGAGATCGTGCTCGTCGGTCCCGACACGCCCCTCTCAGCCGCAGACAGAGCGGCGCGTCGCCAGGCCATCGAACTCGCTGGGGGTGTGATCTCGGTGGTGGGGGAAGTGGCGTATCCGATCGACTCGATTCCGGATTGGGAGACGATCGCCGGCCAGGTCCGCGCGCTCGGCGGAGGACAGGTGCACATCGACGGCGGATGTGAGCAATCGGTGCTGCCGTTCGTCGACGTCGCCGAGCGGGCCGACTGGCGCCCGGTGATCATCGCGACGGCGACGGCATACGACGAGGCGTGCCTCTCGACGCTGCAGCCGGACCGTCTTCTGATCGAACTGCCGTTCCTGCCATTCGAGGACGGTGCCTTGGCCCCCGCTACCGCCGCCCATGGTGAGCTTCTGGATCAGATCGGGGCGCCTCGTACGGGCTCGGGTCTTCTCGCGGCGAGCGAGTTCTGGCGTTGGGCGTCGTCGGCCGAGGCGTGTCTATCCGATGTCGACTCAGCCTGTTTCGCGCAGGCTCGCGCGGGACAGGCGGCGTGGACGGCGGGCGGGCTCCACGGCGCGGTCGAACCCGATGGATCCTCCGAGGGATGTGCCGTGATCCTCGGAGTCGAGGAGGGCCGATTCGTGCGACGTCTTCCGACGGAGCCGGGGACGTACGACTGCAGTCCGGAGCGCAGCGTGGTGCTGCCGACGGACAGCTGATTCAGAGGAACAGACGGCTCAGGTCGGCCACGCGGTCGAGCGTGAGGCACTCGGCCCCAACGGTCGCTGCCGCGAAGATCAGGTCGAGCGATGCCACGGCTCGGTCTTCGACCACGGCGAGCAGATACTCGATCTCGAAGTCAGTCAACCAGGGCACGGCGCAGACTGCCTCAGTGGTGGTGAGGCCGCCCGCTTCGAGCGCGAGTCGTAGCTCGCGGGTGCAGTTGACCGAGGTGAGGACCGGCTCCACGTCGGTGGGGTCGACGTAGCGGAAGAGGAATGTCGCGGCCTGGGCCCGGGTGACGAGTCCGTCCGGGTCAAATGTGGTCGGACCGGTTCCGGTGGTGATGTCCAGCTCAGCCATCCAGGCAACCGCGGCTCGCTGGTAGTCGCGGGCGAGATCGAGGAAGGGTGCCGCGGAATCGGGCGATGGCGACCCGGCGTAGCGCCACAAGAGCACGGCAAAGTCGCCTCGGGTGATCGAACGCTCGGGGGCGAAGGTCGTCGCGGAGACCCCGGTCGTCAAGCCTTCGCCGAACATCCACCCCACCGGCTCCTGTTGGTAGCCGGCAGTGACGTCGACGAACGGGTGGTCGTCGGCGAGAGGATCGTTGCCGAGGCTTTCATCAAGGCGATGGAGGAATGCCGCGACCTGGCCGCGGGAGACGTCGAGCGTCGGACCGAAGCAGCCGGTCTCGATACCCGTGGTGATTCCCTCGCCGACCATCCACGCGACGGCCTCGGTGTAGTACTCGTCACTCTCCACGTCGCCGAAACCGGAAGCCGCGCCGGCCACGCCGGGAGTTGTCGCAGCCAGCGTGATTGTCGCGGCGAGTACGAGGGAGAGAAATGGGCGTATGTGCGAGATTCGGCGCATGGTGATGGTTCGTCCTTGTCGAGTGTTGGGGGCGCTCGGTGCATCGAACCCGGACTGGCAGAGACTGCCGCCGCGGGGAGCACCGACCGTGGACACGTGTCGATGTGGTCCTGTGAGGATAGCCACTGGCCAACTCGTCCCTCTCGCTGGTGACGGACGTCATGGAGCGTGACAACCGTCACGGCGCGGATCGATCCATGGAGCTGGAGGGCGGGCGCTGCGGTCGCGTACGCTCCGACGATGCCTGCGACCCCAATGAGTGCCTCGCCGCGGTGTGGACCAGACTCCTGGGTCGCCATCGTGGTGGCGATGGAACTCGAGGCCGCGCCGCTGCGGCGAGCGCTCGGGGCTCGGCCGATTGACCTGCCGCCCTGGGCCGCGTCGCTGCCGGTACGGCTGGCGGTGGCGCCCGCGGCAGACGGCCGTCCCAACGTTCTCCTCGCGGTGAACGGCAACGACCCGGCGACGGGGGTGGCGTGTATCGGTACGTCGGCTGCCGCGCTCACCACGCAAGTCGCCCTCAACGCCGGCGATATACCGATGCCAGACCTGGTCCTGAGTGTCGGCACCGCAGGTGGGTGGACCCGACACGGATCGTCCATCGGCGACACCTACGTCGCGTGGCCGCACTTCTCCTGCCACGACCGGCGCATCGATCTTCCGGGTTTTCAGGCCTTCGCCGATGGCGACATTCCGGCCGCTGACCTCCGCGCCCACGCCGCGGCGCTTGGGTGCGGCATCGGTGTGGTCACTACGGGTGACAGCCTCGACGAGTCGTCGGTGGATCGCGACCGCATCCTGGCGAACGGAGGAGTCGCGAAAGAGATGGAGGCGGCGGCGGTCGCCTGGGTCTCGCATCTGCATGGTGTTCCGGTTGGCGGCGTGAAGACCATCACCGACCTCGTCGACTCCGATGTCGCCACCCCCGAACAATTCACCGCGAATCTGGCTCTGGCCTCTGAATCCCTCGAGCGGATGACGCTGGGGCTCCTCGAACGACTCGGCGGCGACGAGTGACGTCACCCGAGGAACTTGTCGAGGCGATCCGTTCGCTCGCCCGTGTGGCGCACGCGGTGGACAGCTCACCTGAGGGTCGCGAGCGCGCCGTGAGCCAGATCGAGTCGGCGCGAGCAGCGTTGGCCGACGGACCGCCGAGGCAGCGATGGTATGACGTCGACGCCGTGCCTTCGGCGGCTACTCGGGCCAGCAACCGCGAGCTCTCGACCTTTTCGGGCAAGTTGAATCCGATCGCGCCACCGATGTTGATCCGTTCCGGCGAGCTGGCCGACGGCCGACCTGCCCTCATCGGATCCGTTCGCCTCGACCGTCTTCGTGAGGGTCCACCCCACTCCGCTCACGGTGGGGTGTTGGCCGGACTCTTCGATGAACTCCTCGGCGGCGGCCAACGTCTGAATGGTGGTCCCCCGGGAATGACCGGGCGACTCACGGTGCGATACCGCCGACCCACGCCACTCGACGCGGATCTCGAGCTGCGCGTGTGGATCCACGACGAACGTCGCCGACGCGTCACCGTTCGCGGCGAGTGCGTCTTGGCCGGCGATGGCGATGGCGATGGCGATGGTGAGGCGGAGCTCGTGACGGCCGAGGCCGAGGCCATCTTCCTTCGCGTGGATTTCGAGCGGCTGAGCGACATGATGCGAAGCCGTGCCGACGGAGAAACGCCGTCGCCGGCACCGCCCAGGAGCCGTGATGACTGACAAACCCACGTATGTCGAAGCCCCTCGACCCGACGACGACCCCACACGCCCGTTGGTCTACTTCCTGTGCACGGGCAACGCCGCCCGTTCGGTGATGGGTTCGGCCATGCTGCGGGTCAAGCTCGGCCCCGATCCCGTCTTCTCGGTCGACAGCGGGGGCACCCACGTGCTGCCGGGTCAGGTGATGAGTGTGCGTACGCGGACTGCGCTCGAAGGCCACGGCATCCGCGACCCGTTCCACCGCAGCCGCCAGCTCACGATCGGCGATATCGAACGTGCCTCGGTGATCGTGGCGATGGAGCCCGACCATCTCCGGTGGATCCGGCGGATGCACCCGGAGGCCGCCCCGATCACGGGCAGCCTGAAGCGGGTCGTCCGAGACCTCGCCCCGGCGTCCGAGGGGGGACTCGATGATCGGGTCGCGGCCCTTCAACTCGAGCACATCGACTTCGAGGACTGGGAAGAGGTCATCGATCCTGGTGGCGGCGAGCAGCCGGTCTTCCACGCGGCTGCGGCGGAGATCGCGGAACTCGTCGACGCGCTGCTCGATCGCCTTCTGTAGGCGACGTGTCGCCGCATCGTCGCGAAGGACTGCTGCTGGCCATCGCTGTGGGCGTGGTCGCGGTGACGTTCGGGGTTCTGGCTGATGCGGCCGGCCTGCAGCTACCCCAGATCATCGTGATGTCCGCGCTGGTATTCACGGGGGCGTCCCAGTTCGCCGCGGTCTCGGTCGTCGACGGGGGAGGTTCAGGCGGCGCCGCGGTCGGCTCGGCCATGCTCCTCGCCGCTCGCAACGCGTTGTACGGACCGGTCGTTGCCCGCCTTCTTCCCCGATCGTGGGCACTCCGCGGCCTGGGTACGCACCTCATGATCGATGAGACGACCGCGATGGCGAGCGTGCAGGACAACGACGCTGACGCGGCCGATGCCTTCTGGTGGACCGGGGTGTGGCTGTGGTCGCTGTGGAATCTGGGTTCGATCGCGGGGGCGTTGATCGGCTCGGTCATGGGCGAGCCCGAAACCTGGGGACTGGATGCGGCGTTTCCTGCCGCGTTCATCGCACTCCTCGTTCCCCATCTGCGAACTTCCCCCGGTCGGGTAGCGGCAGTCCTCGGCGCCGCGTTCGCGATAGCGACGGTCCCGATCGCACCCGCCGGAGTACCGCTGCTCGTCGCCGCGACGGCCGTCGTTCCGGCCTTCGTCTACTCACGCAGGACGGCGGGCACGTGAGCTGGGCGGCGATCATCGTCCTCGTCTTCGGCTCCTACGGCTGCAAGCTCTTCGGCACCGCCGTGCTGGCTCGCATCGGGGATGATGATGGCGGGTTCGACGGCCGGCTTGCCTGGTTCCCGGAGATGGCGGCGTTGATACCGGCGGCCCTGTTCGCTGCGCTCATCGCCGTTCAGACCTTCGAGGCGGATGGCGCCCTTCAGGTCGATGCCCGTGCCGCGGGCCTGGCAGCCGGGGTGGTCGCCGTGTGGCGCCGGGCACCGTTTGTTCTCGTGGTGGTCATCGCGATGACTGTCACGGCGGCGATTCGCTGGCAGACTTGATCTGATGCCCGCGCCCACCACCACCGAGTCGACGGAACTGAACCTCGTCGTGAACGGCGGCCGGCCCCTCGAAGGCACGATTCGCGTTGGTGGAGCGAAGAACAGCGCCCTGAAACTCATGGCAGCAACCCTTTTGGCCGAGGGCACGTACCGCCTCGCCAACGTCCCTCGCATCACGGATGTCGCCCTGATGTCCGACCTTCTGAGGGCCACTGGCAGCGAGGTCCGTTGGGACGAGAGCGGCGCTCGGCCGGTTCTCGTCGTCGATGTTCCCGCGGTGATCGAACCGGTTGCGCCCTACGAACTCGTCGAGCAGTTCCGGGCATCGATTGTCGTCCTCGGTCCGATGTTGGCGCGCTGCGGCGAAGCACGGGTTGCGCTCCCCGGCGGCGACGACTTCGGTCCCCGCCCGATCGACATGCACGTCCGCGGCCTCGCCGAACTGGGCGCCGAGTTCGAGACCCGCCATGGCTACATCCACGCCAGTGCGCCGAACCTCCTCGGAGCACGCGTCCTCCTCGAGTTCCCGAGCGTCGGGGCCACCGAGAATCTGCTCATGGCCGCGGTGCGGGCGAAGGGCGTCACCGTCATCGACAATGCGGCCCGAGAGCCTGAGATCGCCGACCTGTGCGAGCTGCTCAACAAGATGGGATCGCGCATCGAGGGCTCCGGTTCCTCCACCCTCACGATCGAAGGAGTCGAGGAACTGCACAGCGCCGACCACACGGTCATCGCCGACCGCATCGAGGCGGCGACCTATCTCGCCGCCCTCGGCATCGCGGGCGGCGAGATCACCGTCGAAGGGGCGCGTCACGATCACATGGTGATGCTCTGCCAGAAGTTCGGCGAAATGGGCATGCGTATCTCTCCCGATGCCGATGGCATCTGGGCGTTCTCCGGTCGGCGCCTCCGGTCCAGTGATTGTTCGACACTGCCGTATCCCGGCCTCGCCACCGATTTCAAACCCTTCCTGGTGGCCCTTCTCGCGACCACCGAAGGCGTGGGAATCGTCACCGAGAATCTGTTCTCGGGTCGGTTCCGTTATGTCGATGAGCTCCGACGGATGGGGGCCGACATCCGAACCGACAGTCACCACGCGGTAGTGCGGGGAGTAGAGCGCCTTTCCGGCGCACCGGTGAGAGCCCACGACATCCGGGCCGGCGCCGCGCTCGTAATTGCCGGCCTGGCGGCCGATGGCCAAACGACGGTCAGCGAGGCGCACCACGTCGCTCGGGGCTACGACGACATCGCCGGCAAGCTCCGGGGTCTCGGCGCCGACGTGGTCCTCGCCTAACCCTCGCCGGTCGGCGGTTCACTCTCGGCTCGGGACGTGTGCTCGATTGCTCGTCGCCGAGCGACCGCCAGCAGACCGGCGAACACGATGATGGGGCCGCCCACGAGGGCGATCTCGTCCCAGCCGCCCTGGTGGGCGAGAATCTGCACGGTATGCATGCGGCAAGGCTACGAGGGAATACCAGGCCGAGGTCGTTGTTGGGACAGTGCGCTGCCACACTGAAGAAGTCGAAGCCGGGAGAAGTCGTGCGCGAACAGGTCGAAAAGGTCATCACCGCCATTCGGCCGGCGATTCAGGCCGACGAGGGCGATATCGCGCTCATCGATGTCGACGAAGAGACCGGCCTTGTCACCGTCGAACTGATGGGCGCGTGCGTCACCTGCCCCGCGTCGACTCAGACGCTCAAGGCGGGTATCGAGCGGATCATGAAGGACCGCGTCGAGGGTGTCACCGAGGTGGTTGAGATCAACGCCCTCGGCATGAGCGAGAGCCCTGTCTCGCTCTAGCGGTTGACTTCGGCGTCGGCGAGGTTGCAAGCGTTGTTGATGAGCCCGAGGTGTGAGTACGCCTGCGGATGATTGCCGAGGCCGCGTCCGGTGTGAGGATTGACCTCCTCGGCGATGAGACCGGTTTGTCCCGCGAGGTCGAGGTAGCGGCCGAACAGGTATCGGGCTTCCTCGAGATCGCCCGTCATGATCTTGGCGTCGATGAGCCAACTCGTCATCAGGTTGAAGCCGCCCTCTTCGCCGGGCAGCCCGTCCTCGTGCTTGTAGCGGTAGACCGTGTCGCCGGTGCGCAGCCACGCCTCGACGGCCGTGATTGTTGCGGCGAACCGCGGGTCATCGGGAGCGACGAGCCCGAACAGGCCGATCGCGAGCACCGACGCATCGAGGTCGGTGCCGTCGTACGCCGTCGTGAAATAGCCGGCCTCTTCATTCCACCCGTTGGTCAGAATGTCCTTCTCGATCTGGTCCCGAAGAGTGAACCACTCGGGCCGTTCGCGGCCGAAGACCGTTTCGGCGATCTGGATCGCCCGGTCGACCGTGACCCAACACATCACCTTCGAGTTGGTGTGGTGACGTGCGGCTGACCGGATTTCCCAAATGCCCTGGTCGGGCTCCATCCACCGTTGCTCGACCGCGCTGACCAGGTCCTCCACCAGCCGCCAGTGGCGGGCCGAGAGCGGTGCATCGACCTCGCCGAGGCGGTGGATCAATTCGACAACGGGGCCGAACACATCGAGCTGCACCTGGTGGTCGGCCGCGTTGCCGACACGCACCGGGCGAGAGCCCGCGTAGCCGGCCAGTTCTTCGATGGTGGCTTCGGGGGGAAGCGGCTGACCGCTGACGGTGTAGAGCGGCGACAGACGCTCGGGTCCCACGTCGCTCGACTCGATCACGCCGAGGAGCCAGTCGAGGAGGTTCATCGCCTCGTCGATCGAACCCAAGCGAACGAGTGCAGCGGCGGAGAGCGATGCGTCGCGAATCCAGCAGTAGCGATAGTCCCATTGGCGCACGCCGCCGATGAATTCGGGGAGACTCGTCGTTGCGGCGGCGAGGATGGCGCCGGTGGGCCCGTAGCAGAGCGCCTTGAGGGTGAGCGCCGAGCGGCGAACCATCTCGGGCTCGACACCCGGTAGGTCGAGCTGGACGGCCCAGTCGCTCCAGAAGGCCGTGGTGCGCGCTCGACGTTGCTTCTCGTCGGAACGATCTGGACGCAACGTTGCGGTGCCGCAGCGGAGCTCGAGCGTGATGGGGCCCTCTTGGAGATCGACCGTCGCTGTCGCGGTCTGGTGCATGCCGTAGTCGAGGAGTTCCCACTCGACGCCGGGCGCCCGCAAAACGACGAGATCGTGTGCATTCACGACTTCGAGCCCTCCGTCGCGAACCTGGAGCTGGGTCGGGAAGCGTCCGAAGTCGAGCCTCGGCGCAAAGTCGATGATCGCGGTGCCGGTCCCCTCGATGACGCGGACGAGGTCGGTGCGGCCCGAGATGCGGTTGGGACGGCCGTCGGAGCAGTCGAGGTAGTCCGTCACGGTCATCGAGTCCCACGTCGTACGCAGTACAAGCGAGTCGTCGACGTACGCCTGCGTCGGCTCGTCTTCCGCTTCGGCTGGCCGGACAGAGAAGTGACCGGCCGCAGGGCCACCGAGCATCTCGGCAAAGATGGCCGACGAGTCGATGCGGGGAACGCAGAGCCAGGTGATACGGGCATCGGGCGCCACGATCGCGGCGGTGCGTTGATCCGAGAGGATCGAATGGTCTTCGATGGGGGTGACACCGGCGCCGGCCAGCCAGTCGGCCCGGCGAGTGCACAGTGCGGCCAGCAAGATCGCGACATCGTCCGGCGAGCCGACACGGAACGGCGCGATCGACGCACCATCACCCACCTTCACGCCCATATCGGGCCCGGCCAGAGTGACGAAGGCATCTTCATCGGTGACGTCGTCGCCGAGGAAGAGAACGGCAGTTGCTCCGACGTTCCCTCGAACGGTACTGAGCGCCCGGCCCTTGTCGGTCGGGACTACGAGCAACTCGCAGACCATCTTGCCGTGGCGAACCGTCAGCCCGCCGATCGCGGTCGCGATCTCGTCGAGTTCGAGAAGCACACCATCAACGGCGGCCGGGTCGACGTTGCGATAGTGCACGGCGACTGATGCCGGTTTCTTCTCGAGGGACACTCCGTCGTTGGCAACGACCAGCGGCTGTAGACGGTCGAGAAGGTCGGTGCGCTTCTGTCGTAGCGCGGGGTCGAGTTCGAGCGCGAAATCGATGTCGAACTCGGTTCCGTGGGATCCGACGAGGTGAATCTCTGCGGGAAGGCGGGAGAGGGCGGCGAGGTCGCGCAACGAACGCCCGGAGATCACCGCGACTTCGGTCTGGGGGAGGCTGGCCAGGTTACGAAGCGCCACACTCGTCTCGCGAAGGGGCAGGGCTTTCATCGGGTCGGCGACGATCGGCGCGAGCGTGCCGTCGTAGTCGGACGCGATCAACAGATTCGGTGTCTGGGCAATCAGGTCGAGGCGGTCTCGCAACGCCGGATCCGACAGGAAGTCTGCGTTCACAGGGGAGGACGCTACTTCGCCGCGCGGTCAATAGGGCTCGGTCCGGCCGGTACTCTGGGCCGAGTGAGTGAATCGACGAGCGAGTCAGACGTCACCAGTTGTTATCGACACAAGACCAATCGTGCGGGCGTCGTCTGCCAACGGTGTGATCGGCCGATCTGCTCACAGTGCATGAAGCAGGCCTCGGTCGGCTTCCACTGCCCTGAGTGTGTCAAGGGTGGCAAACAGCAGGTCTTCCGGGGACCGGTCACGTTCGACCCGATCGTCACGAAGATCCTGATCGGGATCAACGCAGTGATCTACCTGGTGTCGGCGAACAGCGTGAGCTTTCTGAGCGACTACGGATTGATCGGCGGGTTCGAGGGCCGGTTCGGCGTCGCCGACGGAGAGTACGAGCGACTCCTCACGTCCGGATTCCTGCATGCGAGCATCTTCCACCTCGCGTTCAACATGTATGCACTGTGGATTCTGGGGCCTCAGTTGGAACGCGTCTTTGACCGCCCGCGATTCATCGGCCTGTACGTGGTCTCGATGTTGGGCGGGAGCACGGGTGTGATGATTCTCGACCCGGATGCCTTCACGGTCGGTGCCTCAGGCGCGATCTTCGGGCTCTTCGGAGCCGTCGCCGTGATCCAGCGATCGATGGGCATCAACATCTGGTCGAGCGGTCTGGGCCCGATCCTCGGCCTCAATCTCCTGATCACGTTCGCTGTCCCGCGAATCTCGGTCGGCGGACACCTCGGCGGGCTCGTGGCCGGAGCGATCGTCGGTGCTCTCTATATTGCGGCGGTGAGGGCGAAGCAGAGCGAGTGGCTCGCGCTCGGCATCTCCCTCGCGTTCGGTGCCTCGCTGGCCTTCGCGTCGATCCAGCTCGCGCTGAATCCTCTCTGAATCAGATGAACCTGGCCGACAGCAGCTTCAGGTTGCGGCGCCAGACGAGCTTCAGAATCTGACCACCGACCAGGCCGCCGATGGGACCGCCCATCCACCACGGAAACGTCAGCTGCTCCTCCCACGCGAAGTGAGTTCCACCGTCGGCCGACGACTCGAGAGTGAACTGGCCTTCGCCGGTCACGAGGCCCGCATGACGCACGCCCATCCGTTCGTCGGGTACCCAATCGGTGACTTCCATCTTGTCGGTCAGGCGGAGGGGCCCGATCTTGGTGGCGCAGTCGAAGGTGGTGCCGACGCCCGAGACCGCAGCCGTGGTGAAAGTGATCGCCTCGGCATCGTGCATCCACTCGACGTGGCGGTCGATGTGTTTCACGTCGGCCCACACCTCGGCGGGCGACGCGGAGATGTCGATCGTGACGCGGATCCGGGTCATGCGCTCGAGGCTAGGTTGCAGTGATGGCCGACGACGCGTTCGATCTCGAGTTCTTCTGGGACCCCGTGTGCCCCTTCGCATGGGTGACGAGTCGATGGGTGGCCATGGTCGCCGAGCAGCGAGACATGAGGGTCGACTGGCGCTTCATCGGACTCCGAATCCTCAACGAGGACAAGGACTATGCGACGGAATTCCCGCCCGGCTACCCGGAGTATCACTCCCTCGGTTTGCGCGGCTTGCGGGTGGCATCGGCGGTCCGTGCTGCAGAGGGGCGAGCGCCGATGGGTCCGCTCTACACGGAGTTGGGCGGAGGAATCTGGAACCGTCTACCCGATGGCAGCGACGACATGCTCTCGGGCTACGACGAGGAAGCGGCGACCCGGGTTGCGCTCTCCGCTTGCGGCCTCGCAGAGTCCTTTGTCGACCACCTCCACGACGAGTCTCAGGACGAGACGATCCGTGTCGACACCGAGGACGCCCTCAGCCGAACCGGCCGCGACGTGGGCACCCCGATCGTCGCGATGGCAAACGGTGGACCGGCCTTCTTCGGACCGGTCATCTCTCGCGTGCCCGCGGCCGAAGAGGCGGGCGAGCTCTGGGACGCGGTCATGACGTTGGCGAAGTGGCCGGGTTTCTCAGAGATGAAACGCAGTGCTCGAGAGTGGCCGCAGATCCCGCTGCTCACCGGCGAGTCAGGCTGACGCGAGCTCGAGTCGATAGACGCTGACGTGGACGTCGGACGTCTCATTGAAGGCGGTGCCGGCCCAGTCGGCGTGCCTCGACTCGAGGACGAAGCCGTGGTCGGCGAAGAGGTCGTCGAGCTGCGGCGGGGTGCGGTAGTGCAGCACCCAAGGGCGCATCACCACACCGGCCGCCGAGATGTCGATGTGCTGACCCTCTATGCGCTGCGCCGTTGCATCGTGCTGCGACACACTGAGGACAGCATGTGTCGCGGTGACCTTTCGCACAGAAATCCCGCCGTCGGTGAGGCCGTCGGCCGGGGGTACGAAGCCTTCGATCGCAACCCGGCCACCGGCCCTGAGCGCGACCGCGAGTGACGCCACACATCGTTGCTGCGCAGCCTCGTCGGTCAGGTTGAAGAACGTGTTGAATGCGGCGAACGCGACCGTGAAGTAGCCGGCCTCGACCGGCGGCGCGGCCATGTCGCCCTCGACCGCCCGGACCCCATCCGACCCGGGCTTCGTAGCGAGTTGAGCGAGCATCGCCGGGCTGGCATCGACTCCGACGACATCGAGCCCATGGGCGGCCAGGGGAATGGCGATGCGGCCGGTGCCCACTCCGAGTTCGAGGACCGGGCCGCCGCCGGCCAGTGAGTGGACTCCGTCGACCGTGGCATCGACGTCGCTGACATCGGCATACCAATCGTCGTAGACGTCGGCGAAGCTCTCGCCGTAGGTCTCGGGTCCGTAGCCGTCCATTGTGGTGAAGTCTGCCGTGCGCTGGGCCCGGTCGTCTCTAGGCTGGGGCGATGGACCGCGAGATCTACCTCGACCACGCCGCGAGCACACCCGTGCGCCCGGAGGCGCGCGAGGCGTGGCTGGCCGCGGCCGAAACCCACCACGCCAACCCGACCGGAGCCCACAAGGCGGCACGTCATGCTCGGCGAGCGCTCGACGATGCCCGTGACGTCGTCGCCGCAGCCCTCGACCGGCGGCCGGCCGAAGTGGTGTTCACCAGCGGCGGCTCCGAAGCCGACAACCTTGCGATTCGTGGAGTGCTCGCGGCGCGCGGAGGCACCGCGGTCTGCAGCGCCGGCGAGCACCATGCGGTGCTCGAACCGGTCGAACATGCCGGCGGTGCGACGGTGCCGCTGGATGCGACCGGACGGGTCGCGCCCGAGACGCTTCGAGGGGTGCTGTCAGAGATCGCTGATGTCTCGATCGTGTCGTTGATCGCGGTGAACAACGAAACGGGTGCGGTGAACGATCTCCCTGCCCTGGCCGCCGTCGTACGCGACACCGCGCCCGGCGCACTGCTCCATACCGACGCCGTGCAGGCCGTGAGTTGGATCGACCTGGCCGCCGCGACCGTCGACATCGACCTCGTCTCGATAACCGGACACAAGGTGGGCGGACCCATCGGTACCGGCGCGCTCTTCGTGCGAGAAGGAATCGCCCTCGATGCACAAATTCTCGGTGGCGGCCAGGAGCGGGGGCGGCGGGCCGGCACTCCCGACGTCGCTGGTGCCGCCGCGTTCGCGGCCGCCGTCGAGATCGCCGTCGACCGGCGGATCGATGAGGTCGCCCGGCTCGGTGATCTCCGCGATCGCCTGGTCGCCGGCTTGGTCGAGCGGTTGGGCGACACCGCGATCCCCACGGTCGTGACACCAGGCGACAACGACTCCGTCGCGGCCGGGATCGCCCACGTCATGCTCGCCGGAGTGGAAGCAGAAGCGTTGCTGTTCCTGCTCGACACGGAGGGCCTCCGCGCGTCGGCGGCGTCGTCGTGTTCGAGCGGAGCGCAGGACCCGTCACACGTTCTTGCCTCGATGGGGATCGATCGTGAAGTAGCCCAGGGGTCGCTTCGACTGTCGCTGGGTCACACCTCGACCGAGGCCGACATCGACGCGGCGCTGGAGATCATCCCCGCCGCGGTCGGCAAACTCGTCGCCCTCCGCTGAGCAGGACGCTTGGCGTCACCAGCGGACGAGAGAGCTCGCCCAAGTGAAGCCGGCGCCGAATGCCGCGATGCAGACGAGCATGCCCGGTTCGAGCTTCCCCGCTTTGAGCGCCTCATCCAGGCCGATCGGAATGGTCGCCGCGGTTGTGTTGCCGAACTGCTGGATCGTGTTGAAGACCTTGTCGTCGTCCTCGATGCCGAGCTGCTTGGCGGCGACGTAGTTGATCCGCAGGTTGGCCTGGTGGAAGATCCAGAGGTCGACGTCGTCCACCGTGTAGCCGTTGGCATCGAGGGCTTCGAGGGCCACCTCGGGCATACGGGTGACGGCATGTTTGAACACCGTCTTGCCGTTCATGTGGGGGTACTGCGCTTTGCGCTCGAGCCAGTCGTTGTCCCAGCGATTCGGGGCGAAGGTCATCGAGGGCCCCTCGGTCCACAACTCCTTCGCATAGGTGCCGTCGGCGTGAAGATGCGACGAATAGATGTGGGCCTGCTCAGCCGGGTCGTTGACCTCGGTCGCCTGCAGCACCGCGGCACCGGCGCCGTCGCCGAACAGGACGGTGATGTCGCGTCCGTCGTCGGACACGTCCATGCCCTTCGAATGGATCTCGGCGCCGACGACGAGGATCGTGTCGGCCATGCCGCCGCGGATGAACATGTCGGCCTGGGCCAAGGCGTAGACGAATCCCGAACACTGCTGGCGAACATCGATCGCCGGAATCTCCGGACAGCCGAGCTTTGCCTGCAGAAAGCAGGCCGTGCCCGGGAACTCGTGATCGGGGCTGAGCGTTGCGAACAGAATCATGTCGAGGTCGGCCGGAGTGACCCCGGACGCGGCCATCGCCTTGTTCGCAGCCTCGAGTCCGAGATCCGATGTCGTGGTGTTGTCGGGCTCGACCCAGTGGCGTTGCTCGATGCCGGATCGGCTCTGAATCCACTCGTCGGACGTGTCCATCCATTGAGCCATGTCGTCATTCGTGACGATGCGTTCCGGGACGTAGGAGCCAACTCCGAGGAAGCGAGTGCGTCGAGTCATGTCGGAGAACTTACGCTGGTCATGTGAGTTCTGACCGCATCAACGATTCCGGGGTTACGCCGGCCGGCCCGGTAATGGTCATGATGTCTGGCGGAGTCGACTCCTCGGTCGCCGCGGCGCTGCTCCAGCAGGCCGGCCACGAGGTCGTGGGCGTCACGATGAAGCTGTGGGGCGGACCGAGCGACACCGGCTGCTGTGCGGTCAGCGACGTCGACGACGCCCGGCGGGTCGCCGACACACTCGGCATCGAACACCACGTCTTCAACTTCGGCGACGACTTCGAACGCGATGTCGTCGGGCCCTACGTCGCCGACCACGCGGCCGGGCGTACCCCGAACCCGTGTATCGAATGCAACCGTCACCTCAAGTTCGATCGCTTGTTCAAGCGGGCCGACGTCTTGGGGTTCGCCACGGTGGCCACCGGCCATCACGCTCGGGTGGTTGCCACACCCGAGGGTCCGCGGCTGGCCCGCGGAGCTGATGCGGCCAAGGACCAGTCCTACGTGCTGCACGTGCTCGACCAGTCTGTTCTCTCTCGCCTGATCCTGCCGCTCGGCGGGATGACGAAAGCCGACGTGCGGCGCATTGCGGCCGACCTCGATTTGCGCACGGCCCACAAGCCGGAGAGCCAGGACGTGTGCTTCATCACGAACGAACACGGACGGAAGGCGTTCCTGGGCGACCGGATCCCATTGAGGCCGGCCCGCGTCGTTGATCGTGCCGGCAACGAGGTGGGCGCCGTCGAGTCCGTCGAACTCGTCACCATCGGACAACGCAAAGGCCTCGGATTGGCCGGCGGCACGGACCCCCGATATGTGGTCGCCGTCGATGCAGCCGCGGGCACGGTCACCGTCGGCGAAAAGGCCGACCTCGCGACGACAACGACGCCAATCGAGTCGTGGACCT
>Ga0315338_1001232_pt1 | contig 34834 bp, 33 predicted proteins | sample ASW8metaG_FD_204518 | JGI IMG/M metagenome (GOLD analysis project Ga0315338, IMG submission 204518) | Ammonia-oxidizing marine archaeal communities from Monterey Bay, California, United States - ASW #8 | ecosystem: Environmental > Aquatic > Marine > Coastal | place: USA: California | collected... | reverse complement strand
CCACTCAGTTCCTGCTCTAATCAACTCACCTCTTGCACCCATAGCGTCAAGACTTGCAGCTATCCTTACATCCTTGAAACTATTCCAATACTCTAATATGGATTTCTTTTTAAAATATAGATTACTAAAATTAGTTGTATATCTCAATCTAACATCTTCCATCTTATTCTCAATCCAAAAATCTAATATCTTATAATGTTCCTCTGTAATGATTGGTTCTCCACCAGCCCAACATGCTTCCTCTACTGTTAATAATAGTGGTTGTAAATCATCCCAAAACTTTTTATTCTCTAAGATGTTCATTATTCTTGGATTTAATGGTTGTGAATATAGTTTTATATGATCCTCATACCATCCACTACTAAGTTCTGGCCCACAAGTTCTACATTTAAAATTACAAATATTAGAAACTCTAATATCCATATAACCCATATTTAATTCTTCTACCGTTCCATCTTCTTTAGTTGATTCCACTCTATCCCAATGTTCAATATAGTGCTTATTTACCATCTTTCTTAATGTAAATACATTAGACTTTTCCATCTCATAACATCTACTACATTCCTTAGTCTCAACATCATTAATCATATTCTTTCTAAGTTGTTTGTACTTGTCATTATTCCAAATTTCTTCTAAACTGTTATCATTTAGATTACCATACTCTACTGTACTATCGGACATACAGCACGGAAATGCCTTACCACTTGGCCACACGTGAGTATGTATCCAAGGCATCATACAAAAAACTTTAGAATTATATAATTTAGAGTATTTTTTCATTTATATACTTTATTAAACATTCACCCCAATATTGGTGTGCTTTTCTGTTTGGATGTAAATCATCTTCTGATATTCTCATATCTGGATTTGTTTCTGTCATATCCATCATAGATTCATATTCTGGATGTTTATACCAATTTTCTTGTGATACAAAACTATCAAATAATAACTTATATCCTAATTTATCTTCTTTATCATCACACACTCTTTCCCAAAACGTATCAATACATTCTAACGCATCAAAAAATACATTGTCTATATTATTTACTTTTAAAAATGACTGTAATCCTATAATATTTCTCGTCATAAGAAAAAAAGCAGCATTATCATTACATAATTTGTATGGTACTTCATCATAGATTAGAAAGCGGTTTGCCTTATCATCCCAAACTTCCCTTCTTTGAGGTTCTGTTATTCCTAATATAATTAAAGTATCTCCAAACTTATCTTTATTCTTACTACACCATTCTAAAGTTTTTCTATTCATACGTTGAAATGATCCACCAGACGTAGACAAATTATATAATTTTGCCTCTAACTGTTTTGCAATTAAATCACCATATGTTTCACCAGAATCAATTAAATTTACTGCATCACTTGCAGAAAAACTACATCCTACTACTACCACATATTTATACTTTTTCATAATAATCTTTTAATTCTGGAAATACTTCACCAAAACTTTCATTTCTAATTTTATCCAACGACATAGTGAAGTCTATAAAATCTTTTTTATTACTTTCATATAAATCTTCTTCATTCATATATCCAATACAATTATCAACATAACCTTTAAGTTTAATATGTTTTGGTAATCCTTTTAAAAAATTATTCCAATTTTCTTCTACTTTTAATTTTAATTCTTTTGGTAGAATCCGAGAACTCAATTGTACTGGTCCAGTTAAAGGTATTACAAAAACATTATTTAAATCAATTACATCAAGTATTCCACTATCAAGAAACCCTTGATAAAAATCTGGTAAATGTAAAGCATTAGTTAATTGAAAAACTGATGATATGCCCATATTCACGTGAGGTAAATTTTCTTTAACATATCTAAAGTTATCTTCGATTAATTTCCAATCCGTTCCACTTCTTAAATATTCGGCCCTTTCACCACTTGCATCTAAACTAACTCTTATACTAATATTACTAAACTGTTTCCAATAATCTACAACACTCAATTTTAACTTAGTATTCTTTAACATAGATAAATTTGTATTGTATTCAAGAATTAAATCTGTATTATTATTTTCTATTAAATAATTTAATATCCAATAATGTTCTTTTGCTGCCAAAGGTTCTCCACCCGCAAAATATAATCTTTCTACCGTTTTTAATGTACCCTCAAATCTATCTATAAATTGTTCTTCTGTTAAGTTATGTCTTGGTATATGACCATCCCACTCATGATATGGGTGATTATCATTATCTTTTGCTTCTTTTGCCCAAGTAGAACTCCATTCTGGTCTACACGACCTACACTTGAAATTACATAGATTGGAAAATCTAAAATCTAAATATATAGTTTCAAAATTATCTATAGAACCATCATCATTTGTTTCCAATACCTTAGTAAAAGATTCTTTAAATTGATCATTAAAGTCATTTCTATAAGAATGTCCAGAACTTTCTTCCAAAGAATAACAATCTATACAGTTTTCATTCATGTCATCATTTAACATATCCAACCGTAATTGTTTAAAATAATCATTATTAATAATATCTTCTATTGGTTGAGTCATAATATTAGTTTTAAAACCATGTGTTTCTTTAGTCATAGTTTTATTAACACAACAAGACCATACAGAAGAATCTGTATTAACATACATATGCATCCACGGCAATATACAAAAAGTTTTGGATTTATTTAAAAAGAAATCTGATCCTATAAATTTTATTCTATCTTTTAAATTTACGTTTCTCATTTGTAAATAAAAGGATCTCTTTTTCTTAACTCTTTTATCTTTTTCTTATACCTAATTTCTAATCTTACTTTACTGATAATATTTTTTAACCAATTACAACATCTACATTTCATTTTTATCTCCCTACCCTTAAATAGTTATCTTATATAAAGTGGTTTTATCCGTCAATTTTTCAGTACTTTCTATTTCATATTCTAAATTAGATAACCCATCATCCAATACTGTATCCATTTCATTATCATAATTAAAATAATATTTTTGATTAACATATGTTTCTGGTTGTTTCCATCCTTTACCTACCCAACCTTCGGTCTTATGAAACAAACATAAAAATTTCGATTCCCTACGAAATGGTAATTTTTTAACTATCCGTTTTGTAAAATACGAATCTTCGTTCAAAACTCCAGACATAACATCTATCTTTTTATTCACTACATTATTATTACTTAAATCTAAAAATAATTTTTTATTGTGATGATTAAAATCATAATAACAACATAAATTTTTTGATGTATAAGAATTAAAATCTTGTGTCAAACTTCTACCTCGTCTTTTAAAAAATAAATCATTAACCTCTTTTTTGGAAAACTTTCTATTATAAACTGCATGTTCAAATATCTGTCCTTTATATAAATATTTATTAGGATAACCATTTGGGTTCTCTATTCCCAAATACATATTTTCTTGTTTATCTACTTTATTCAAATCAATAGTAAGAGTATCTGCCAACTCCCCATTGATATAAAAACTTAAATCTTTATTCTTACTATCATAAGTCACCACACTAAAAATAGGTACTCTATTAACCAATCTAAATATTTCCTGACTAACTATCTTTTCTCCATCTACATTAGTCATTATCAAATCTACAGAACCTCTATCACTAAATAATAAATTAAAACCTAATTCAGGTATTGACCATATACATCCAGAAATATCATCCACATAAGATACCTCATCGGGTAAAAAATTATTCATTATTGTAAAATCTTTATTAAAAACACTTTTTAATTTTTTGTTTCCAAACTCTATATCACAATATGAAGTCTCTCCATTAAAATAGGCAGATCCCATACCATACATAACTGGAAGTTTAACTTCTTTCTCTTCTATTGGTAATCCAAAATTAACACACCGTCTTAATAAATCATCATCTTCAAATCCCCAACCCCAGTATTCATTTGAATAACCATTAATATTTATAAAATCTTCTTTATTGAATAAAGTTACTCCACCAAAATAGTATTCCCAACCCTCTTTATAATCATCTTTACTTAAGTTTGTAGCAAGATGAATCGGATATTCTGTATAAGAATAATCTACTTCATCGGGAATTAAATCGACATCATGAAAACAGAAATAATCACTTTCATTTTTGGATATATCAAATCCAATATTTAAAAGTTTTCCTCTGTTAAACGATTTATCTTTATTCTGTTCCACTATACTAATAGTAAAAGGGATTTCACTATCATCAAGATATTTTTCGACTGATGGAATAAACCGTTTTAAATGTGATTGTCTATCACGGTATGGGACAATCAAATTTAATTTTTTCATTTTTTAACTGGTACTTTTCTCTCTGGTCTACTTGAACTACTACTAATAACCTTACTTTTTGCTATTAAATGAAATTCATTTAAATACCATTCTAATCGTTCAGTCCACGTTGGAATATCTAAATCCAAAATAGAATCTTCTATAATTTGAAAAGATTCAGCAATACTTTCTAATGCCTTCACTCCTCTTTCTTCAAGTGATTTTTTATCTTCCATTTTTCTTCTCCGTTAAATGTAAATTAGATATTGTTTTCAATACAACATCACTTCCAGGATTTACTAAAAATTCTGATAATTCTACCATTGGTGATTTTTTAACATATTTGTTATATAACACTTCCAAATTCAAAATAAATCGTGACCATAATTTTTTCTTATTAGTTCTATTTAATACTAATTTTAAATCTTTATCTATAGTCTCTAATAAAGATACACTTTGTTCTGTAAATTTTATCATAATACTACCTCAAGTATTTTTGCATTTTTATATTTTCTCTCATTCAAAAATTTAAATTCTATATTTGACAATCCATCCTCAACACTAAGAACTTTTAAATCCTTTACTAATTCATGATAAAATTTAAAATTCTCTTGTATATCGGGATCTTCAAAATAGTCTATATTTGCCAATTTCATAATTTGTCTTATATTTTTCATCTTATCTTTAGTCAAACATTTAAATTTTCCATCTAACCTCTTAGGTATATTAATTTCCACTCCTAAAGTTAATTCAAATTCATTAAGTAATTTTTCTGTAACGGAACATTTGTGCAATTTACCATTAGAATGTGTGTATGATGAATCAAAAATAAACTTATTATATATTTGGTCAAGTGGAAAATACATACTTGGTTCATCATAAAAATGTGTCCAAGAATGCTCAGATGGGTTTTTATCATATAATAACTTAACCTCTTGTTCATTTAAAGCATATTCAAACCAACAAGGTTCTGCTATATCTCCTACAAAATTTCCTTCTTTCTCATATGAAGAACCAATAAAATACGAAGTTTCATAAAATCTTAAATCATTCTTATAAGTTATTTTTTGATTAGTTCCATCTAATAGAGTACCATCAAGATATACTTTAATTTCTTTTTCTTTATCATTTACAATAAAAGAAACTTGACTCCATTTGTGAAGTGGTACTGTAAATTCATGTGCAAAATTATCATGTTTTTCGTTAGATTTCTTTTCAGTAAATCCCATACACCTAACAACCACATTCTTCTTACTTATATCTACTATTTGTATTCCTGTATGAAACCCTGCCCGTGATAATATACTAATAGGATTCTTTCTACTACATTTATGTATATTCGAATCTAATTCTGGTTTGAACCATGCCGACATACTAAAAGAACCATGTGTTATATCAGTAATTCTTGTATTATCTTCTATTTTTACATAATTCTCACCATTAAAATTTAATCCTCTAAAATTTCTTTTTATTTTTAATTTAGAAGGTGATACTCCTACATAATCATACTCATAGTTTTCAGATAAATTGGAAGTATCATAATAAGATTCTAATTTAATTAATTTTGTTTGTCTCATTCTGGTTAAAAAATCTAAATCCTCAAACCCCCAACCCCAATATTCATTTGAAAATCCATTTACCTTTTCATATTGTTTTCTAGATATTTTTAAACATCCACCAATATACTCAAAATATGGTAATTCTATTTTTTTATAAAACTTAGATGACATATGCACTGGATGTTCTTCATATCCATAATGAACATTATCATTTGTAGGTAATAAATCTACATCTTGGAAAACAAAATAGTCATATTCTTCTGGTATTAATTTAACACAACTATTAATCAACATTCCTCTATTAAATGGATAATCATCCTTTTGTTCTATTACAAATATATCATAATCTAAATAATTTGCTTCTACGGCAGAAGAACCACCATACCATTCTTGTTGTGCTTTTCTTGACAAAAACTTTTTCATATGTGGTAAAAACACATCTAATTGTTTTTGCCTATCTCTATAAGGAACTATTATAGCTAGTTTATGTTTATTCATTTCTCTGTATAACCAATTTGTTTATTAATAACATTTAAAACCTATTTTAACTTGGATCCGAATTACTCCCCTTATTGTGTACCAAAATATTATTTACAAAATATACATCTACTGGTTCTACGTTAATATTAACAACCTCTACTTCAGTATGATGGTATATTATTGAATCTATTTTGATATGTTCTTCTTTACCGAATAATACATCTCCGACTTCTAGTTGGGCGGCCTTCTTAAATCCCCATTTACCAACGGGTGGTATGTATGGACTTTCTTCTTTTGTTGTTTTATTTAAAACCCAAAATTCATGTTCACTCGTAACTTTTATTAATCCATTGTTTATATCTAAATATCCAGGATTAAAGTCAAACCACACATTTTTTACTTCAGTATCTCCAAGTTCCCCATTTGTTTCTTCCAAATGGAATCCTCTATACCGTTCTTTACCTAAACTTTCATCTGGTAAATTCTCTATATGATATGATTTAATCTTATCACCAACTACCAAATCCTCAATAGGAATTATTTCTCCATCTTCCAATTCTACTGGTGTTTCAGGTAGAAAACAAGTAATAGTAGTACCATTATATGTATCCTCTACACCAACGGTTTTAGTTATGGCGGTATTATATCTTGTCGCCTGGTCATTAAATCCGTCAGACGCTTGATCATCAATATATTTCCCACTAATTTCTACATCTACATCTCTATTATGTGCCGCATAAAAAGTTCCACGACTTCCATCTCCATCGACATTTGGAACATTTACATTTGAAATTGCTGCCGCGGTGTAAACTGCAGTATAATCTTGATTTGATGCAACTGCAAAAGAAGAACTAGCTGTAGTCCAAGTAAAATTTTGGTGATTGTTCGCTATCCTGGTTAAAAATAAACTTCCTGCGTCTGCAAAAGTCATTGTATAAGTTTCCGAAGTTTGTTCATCAACCCACAAATATCCTGTTAAACTATTATCCACCGCACTTATATAAAAATTACTTATAGAATAATTTTGATTATCCGAAGTTGCTCCAGCACAATCTGCACCCAACCTTGATAATGTAGTATAATCACTTACATTTCCAGGATCAGTTGCCCTTCTTAGTTTTGCTAATGATAAATCTGTATTTGCTGCTGCCATTAATCTTCTCTGTTATATATAGATAAATATTGATTTGCCCAAATTTTAGGATTATTATACCGATTATCTAATTCGTTTCGTAAATTTATCAATATATCATTCCGTTCTTGATACGAAACTCCTTTTATTGTCTTTACTTGTTCCTCAAATTCTTCTTTTGAATACGATCTAAAAGGATACTCAATATCCTTACACCAATCTCTATTTAAAATTGGTATTTTACCATAATCTACTGCCTGAAATATACTATATCCAAATGGTTCATTGACAAACGAAGAATGACTGATTCCCCAACGTTTGGATTTAAAAAATTTATCTAAAGTACTAAATCTAAATTGTACAACTTTGGTTTTTTCAAATTTATATCCAAGGTGTTTTGTCCACCACCAAAAAGCTGAAGGATTGGTGTATGCCAAAGAATCTACTTTATCTATAAAATGTGGACACTTTCTTGTTTCACATCTGGAAGTAAATGCTACAACATCACTCTCCATAATAGGTAAGTTTTTATTAAAAACATAAAAATTTGGTATATCTATCATATCCCGTCTGTCGTGTAATGGTATTTTATCTAATCCAATCCAAATTACGTGTTTTGCATGTTTACTAACTTCATTTTCCCAATCCATAGTACCTGAAAAATGTTGTAGTTTATCTAAATTCAATGTAAATCCAGCATTTAAAGATAATTCTACCGTAACATGAATAACTACTGAATATAATTTTTTAAAATTTCTTACAATAATATCTTTTGGCCTGTAATATCCGTGTAGAATATTTAATCTACGACAATTATTTACTACATCCATGAACAATTCTTTAATTTCTGCTCTAGCCCATATAACATATAAATCTGCATCTTCATCAAAATCAGATTCGTTATTAACTTCTACTATTTTTAAATGACCAAATTTTTCTTTATAAAAATTATCATACCACTCTTTAGAATCATGAGCAACCTTAACTCTATCAATACATAAAACTGGAGTTACATTTAATTTTTTAGATATTAATTCTATCCAATGATTAACCCATATATCAGAACCACCACCTACAAAATGTAATCCACCAGTAGTATAATAAACATCATATTCTTTACTTAGACTCATAATATCCACTCACAGGGTTTATTTTAATTTTATTTCCATTCTTATCCATTACATAATCTTTATAACAAACTCCAAATGGTAAACTTTTACTATTAATATATACAGGAACTTTTGTTATACCAAGTTTATCATATGCTATTGCACTATGTACTCCATCTATCATAGATTTCACTCCTTCAACATCTACTATTGATAATACAATTGAAATTTCTGATTTTAATAGTTCTAAAATATAATTTACAATAGCTCTATTAGTTACTTCATTATATTTCTCATATACACACGGACAAACCGTTCCCCTTCTTCTCATTTTACCATGATTTAAATGTGGTTCGTCATTCATCCAATCCTCATCTCGTGGCCAACCTTCAATTTCTGAAAGGTTTAAATATTTGTCGGGTGTTCTCTTGTAAATTCTTTTAACGTAGTTTAATTTTTTAACATCACTTATCATAAAAAGTCTTTACATTGATAATTTCATAATTTAATTCTTCATTTTTATCTATTGAGGTTATTTCATATTTAGATGAATTTAATCCTATTGATTTATAATCTAATTTCTTTTCTTGCATTTTAGTTCTATAAATCCGTTCATTAATAGCAGTTTTTTCACCTCTATTAAATTTACCATCTACAATTCCCATATCTTCGTGTTTCAAACAGTTATATCTTCCAAATCTTCTATGAGGTATTGGTAAATCATATAATTTATCTATTGTATCGCTCTTTACAATAGTATTACCTATAATTTGACCATGATTATCATTTTCGCTCAAATCCTCTACTACTCCACCACCTACATCTGAAAAATCATAATGTAATACAGTTTTACCTCTATCATTAGTCATTTTTATTGACGCAATATCTCCCTTAAAATGAATATCTTCTGAATCTTTTCCGATCCAATATGGAACTCTTGCATATCTTTTCACAGGAATATCTACTTTTAATGGTAATTTAGTCCCACTTCCAGTTCTACCATCTTCAAACTTATCATTAATCATTAAATAATGTTCTTTATCTTTTGACATATATGTTAATTTTGTCCAATCATTTGGTTGTTTTTTAGCCCATATATAATGTAAATCATTTCTCCAACTCCAAAATGTTGCCGAATATGCTCTTGAATTATCATATGCTAACCTAAAATCATATCCTTGTCTAACAAATATGGGTAAATGTGTAAATTTTCTACTCTGGTCACCAATTAGGTACGTGTCGAGACCCGTCACGTCTGGCCTAACTACTATTTCTATCTTACAGTCTTTACTAATTGTTCGTGAGATAGAATGATTTACTGGTATCTCTATATGTGTCTCACCATCAAAGTGCAAATACGATGTCTCTCCCAGTCCCTCAATAGTTCGGTGATTTACCATTCCTTCTAATTGACACCTATAAAATAAATCATCATCTTCAAATCCCCAATCCCAATAATTAGGATTATATCCATTCACTTTCTCAAATTGTTCTGTAGTGAATAACACACATCCACCAAAATACTCCACATCTCTAAGATTATAATCCCATTGTGATAGATAAGTTGCTATTTGTACTGGGTGGTCTTTGGGATAAGAATAATCACAACTATCATCTTCTGGTAACATATCTACATCGTGAAAAGCAAAATAATCATAACCCTGTTCTTTTGCAACAATAAATGGCACATTTTTCATCAAAGACCGATTAAATAAATTATCATCATCTTGATGCCCTATAAAAAACTTATGTTCTATACTTCTTTCGTTTAAAAACTCGGTGAGGTGTGGGATAAACTTATCTAAATGTCCTTGTCTAACACCATCACCCGTATCTCTAAACGGAATACATATTGCTAACTTCATAACCTCTAACCATTAAATGAACTATACTCCATAGATTCTGGATTTAATTTGTTTAACCAATGATACAAATCTTCAAACCTTTCTTCTAACTCTTTATTTGTTGCCAATATCTCACCATTACCTACCTTTTTAAGATTTACATGACTTCTTGATGGATACGACTGAACATATTCTCTAAATCTCTTGTGTATTATCTCTACTCCATAAAATTCAGGATTCATATAAATAGGTGTACCAGGATATGGTGTGAATAATAAACAAATCCACTTATCAGGTTTTAAATCTAATACAAATCGTTTAGTTGCTTCTATTGATTCTTTTGTTTCACCAGGTAACCCTGTGATAATATAAACCTTAGCTTTCATTCCCCACTTTTGTATTACTTGTACGGCGTCTTTGTGCATATTAGTTGTTGCTTTACCTGCCTTATTAATCAATGACAATACTTCATCGTCTGCTGATTCAAATCCTATACCAACTTCTCTACAACCAGCGTGATATAATAACTCACAATACTCATCATTTAATAATACTGAACTGATAGAACATCTGAATCTAATATCCAATTCGTGTAACATTGGTGCTAATCTTTCAAACCTTTTCTTATCTATTATTATATTATCATCTAAAAATCTAAAGTGTTTTACACCATACTTATCAATCATAAGTTTTACTTCTTCTACAATATTTTCAGCACTTCTAAATCTTGTTTTTTGTTGTAGGTTTGCACAAAAAGCACAAGCGAAAGGACAACCTCTACTTGACATAAGTGTTGCACCAATCACTTCACTATCATAATTATATCCACCCCATAAATCTGCACTTGCTGCTCTATGGTCAGGAAGTAAGTGTCTTGCTGGATGTGGGATGGTGTCTAAATCAACAATCCTATCACCTCTTTGTAATCCTTTTGGTTTCTCTGTACATATTTTAGTTATAATACTCTCTGCCTCATCTTGAACCACACAATCAAAATCATCCACACAATCATCTGGTAACCAAGTTGCGTGAGGGCCACCAAGAATAGTATATGCCTTATCACCATACTTCTTTTTAATATTACGAGCCACTTCTTTCATATCATCTATTTGTGGTGTAACTGCAGTTATACAGTAGATATCACCTTTTGGTGGATTGTCATATGAGTTATAATCTTCTCTTAAATCCCACAACTCACATTCGAACCCATCTCTTTCCAAGACAGCCGCAATATATAATGGGCCCAACGGAGCGTATGCAAATTGTTTTGCATCCATTTTAGCATCTGGGTTTACTATGATTACTTTTTCCATATATTAATAAATATCAAACTTTAAGTTTGTAAATCTCATAAATATTTTGTAACATTGTATAATTTAAATTAGCTTCGTTTGTCATTTCTATTAATTTATCTCTATTATATTTTAATTTAGGCCAGGCTCTATAATATTTTTCATTTAATTCGTCATACGATAAACTACATATATTTTTTATTTCATTCAGTATACTTTCAAATCTAATATTGCCGTCACGTATTTCATCATACGACTCATCAAAAAACTCTGGAAATGTTTCAAATCCCAAACCCCTCAACCAATTTAAAAATCCAGAAGAAGAAACTACTATAAATGGTTGCATACCCCAAATTGGTTTCCAAGTTTTTTCACTTGGAAATACTCCATTTGATAAAATATTATTTCCTTCTGGCCAAATTGACTCTACTAATATACTAAAATATGAATTACGACATAATTGAGTTGGGTGACTAAATTCAAAACCACTATTGGTATTGTGCTCTCCCATCCAAGTAAGATGGGTTTTCCAAGCCTCACCTGTAGCTTCTGTTCGTCCAGATTGATGCCTTATTAAATTGTTTTTACGCCAAGTAGGTGATTTAAAATCAGTATTTTTATAATAATCTGTAACACGTTTAGCATATTTTGTATCTTTTTCTAATTCTGTAAGTAAAGGTATTTTTGGATATATTATATCCTTATAATATTTTTTATGAATTTTATCACCTGTCTTTAATTCAGTAGGTATTTCTTCACCATAATTACCTATTAGACTAATATATCCATCTTTATCTAACCCCAGTCGAAATAATTCTGTTACCAATAACAATCTCCATTGTTTAAAGGCACCATTAACATAATTAAATTTTTTAGGTCTTATATTACCAGAATTATAATAATCTCCCTCTGTTACTTTTAATAAATCGTCATGCCATTTACCTACAGTAGTTATCCAATTCAAACTTCTAATAATATTTATTTTATTTCCATTAAAACATTCTTTATTTTCCAAAGCCCACTCTTTATAATTTTCTTCAAGTCTTTGATCATCACATACAAAATATACACTCGAACCATTTATATTCTTATCATTAAGTATAGTATGTAAATCTACAAACCAACTATCATATACCATTCCCTCTCCAACATATTCAATAAGCAATCTCACTTTATCACGATTTATTAAATCAATAAATTCTTTATCCATTGTTTTAAGTAAATCAAACTTCTTATCATAAGATGGTTCTCTAAAATTAAATACTATAAAATTATCAGTATTTTCTTTAAAATCCTTTGGATTATTAACTTGAGTTACATTTAATTTAACATCTGTAGAAACTCCATTAAAATGATGTAATAATCCATCAAAAGTTGAATGCACATTACCTAAATCTGTATCTGAAAATTCTTCGGTTGCCGCATCTAACGAATGTATTAAAATTTTTCTATCATTATAAAAATTTTCAAATGGATTTCCAACTTGTAAATGTGGTGGACGACGCATCCCAGGTTCAGTCTCTCCCCAACTCGATTCAGAATTTGATTTTCTATTTTTAAAATTACTCTTAAATTTAAGTTTTTCTATATCAACAGTTTTAATTTTTTCTATTATATTTGCCTTTTTTACATACTCATCTACAATTGATCCTGGCCACCACTCACTAATTAATTGTGGTAAAGTTAATCTATCAGTTAATTGAAATTGGGTAGGTAGTGGATGACGTGCGTCATAACGCATTATAGTTGCAGTATGACTATGATATTCATCTTTATGCTCTTCGAGAGATAAACTTATTACTTTATTATTATTACGTTTTACCATTTCCCCAATAACAGCACCATAACTACCAACTGTCGGTAAAAAATATCTTGCATTAGACATATAAATAAAATCATCATCTGCAGTTAATTCTGAATCTTTAGTAGTATTACGATATATTACTTCATAACCTTCAGATTCATAAAAATCTCCAATTCCTTTAACATAGTCTGTACTAAGTTTAGAATCATATCCAGAATTTGTACCTGAAACTATTGCAACTTTATTTATATATTTTCTGAGCCCCTTTGTTCTGAGTTTAAAATATTCAAGAGGAAAAACGGAATGTGCTCTTCCAACATCGTAACCCTTTCCATGTATTAAAAGATCCTCTGCATTATTTACATCAAATGGAATGTTCTCGTCTGCATAACCATCACTTTTTAATTCCTCAATTAAATCACCAGTTCTTACATGAACCACCAAAGTATCTTCCTCTGGTATATATTTAGTTATATCATCATTATTAATTGCCGCCCATTTAGTATATGCTATACTCCTATATTTACAAATTTTAAATAAAATATCATAATCTGCTGAGTATTCAGTTGGTGGAATACCAGTTGGTGGCATAATAGAATCACCAAATCTATACTTTTGCCAATTGTCATGATTTTTTATACTAAAATCCCTAACTAAAAGTCGTGGATCCTGTCTTACTTCGGTTGTATCCCCTGGTTCGGAGTAATACCACTGATCAAACCAACGTTTAAATTCCTCATAAAACATACTAATGACTTAAAACTCTATGTATCATTTTAAACTCCAATGCTTCTCGAGCATTAATATAAAAATTACTTTCTAATTTCACTTTCCAAAATTCTTTATCTTTATTTGAACATAAAACTAAATTATCGAATATTTTATTTTTTAAATCTTTCATATGAAATTCACCCATATCCAAGTCTTCATTTATCCAAGGTGGATGTAACATCAAATACGAATGTTTTGACATAACTTTTTCTCCAGTAGCATTTATTAAAATCATAGCTGCTCCAGACATGGCGGCCCCATAACACGCCATTCCAATTTTAACTTCACATATTCTCATATAATCTATTATTCCAAATGCAGAATACATATCTCCACCATAAGAATTTATATAAACTAAAATTTCTCTATCTTTATTTTTCTCGACTAAATAATTTATTCCTGTTATAAAATAAGGAACAGTTTTTTCTACTATATCTCCAGTTAAATAAAGTATATTTCTACTTACATCTACATCTTGCATTACCATTCATCCTTATTTGTACGGGCGTTTCCTGGGTGTGTAAAAAAATCATCTGTTACATTATGTACACCACATATTTTAGAACAAAATATTGATTTACCTACATCACAACTCGGTAAAGTCCATTTATCAGCAAATATTCTATTTAACCAACCACCATCTAATATTTTTCTTAAAGTTGTTTTAGTTAAATCAAATTCATCTATATCTTTTGCCAAACCATTTTTATCCTTTATAGCAAAAAGTTGAAATAACTCCATTGTTGGTTTCTTAATAGTACTAAACCCCCTCATATGAGGTAATTGCATTCCTATCCAACAACACGGCATAACCATACCTTGAGAATCTATAAATATTCTATCCGTAAATTTACAATCTATCTCACTTTTATCTACTATCAACTTTTCCTCTGGAGTTACCTCTATCAATTGTTGGTCATCTCCTATTGCAAATTCATTAGACCTCTTTTTCATTTTATAATCCATAGATTTATATAATAACTCTACTTCTTCCTGGAAAAAACGTTCTACTCCATCTACTTCAGGTATTTCTAATGACCTATTTTTTGGATTCTTTGGTGGTTCTATCCAATATTCAACTTCTCCTTTTTTATCCAAGGCTGGAATTGCTGCTAATTGTTTTCCGTTATCTACTCCTGCTGCTTTCTTTGGTATAAATACTTTTACTCCCCACTTTTTAGAAAGTTTCCTTGCCTCATCTATTTGATGTTCATTATGTCCAAATAGTAAAAATTCCCATTCGGCATATCCACCTTGTTTAGTAAATGTAGTTATATGGTTTTCTATTTTGTCCCATTTAACATTTCTTCTATATAGATGATTTGTATCTTCTAATCCATCCACACTAAAAATCATTCTCCATTTTTTATTTCTAGCAAATATTTTTCCCATTTGTTCCCAAAACTTTGTTGTTCTCATACCACCATTTGTATTAATTCTAATCATTGGCATATTACAGTTTTCTAAATATTCAAGTATAGAAATAATATCTGGTGCCATACACGGATCTCCAAAATTACCACACATTGTAATACTTTCAAGATTTTTCAAAACCTTTACAGGTATCCAAGTTTTAAATTGTTTTAAACTTATAGAACCCGTATCTAAAAACGGAAGTACATTTGGAGTATTATAAAAATATCGTGGACAATGAGGACATCCTGCATTACATTCCGATGATAATTCTATTTCTATACTTTTAAGTTTATCTAATGTCCAATGGTCACTTACTATTTTTTTATCTAATTTTCCAGTATATTCATTGTATACATAATCATCTGGATTTATTTCCCAAGGAAGTGGTCCAGTTGGGCCCATTGTTGGATCCATAGCTTCCATTGGTGTACCCAACCAAGGCCCTTCTGCATAATCTGTATTTGCATATCTTAAAAATTTATTTTCCAAACTACCATATTTAAATTCTTTTCCATTTTTAAAATCTATCATTTGTGTTAATAACTTTTCTGCCTCTTTCCGAATATTACTTCCTTCACTCAACTTATGTAAATTGGTTTCATAATTGGATATTGTATTTTTTAAATCCATCTTAGACATTCTATGTATTGCTACTTGACTTGGATTAAACAAATAATTATAATTCATAAAATCAATTTTATTTTTCCAATCAATTTCATTATAAAGTATTTCATACAAATCAAATATATCATTAACATTTTTATTATGAATGGTCATCAAAACTACAGTTCTAGAATCTTGTAATGTAAGTCTATCCCTAACTATCTTTTCAGTAATATATTTCATATTAGATACTACTTTATCCCAATTTGCATTTACCCGTAATTTCTCAAACTTTTCACCGTAAGAATCAATACTAAAACTGATACATATACTTTTAAATTTTTCCCATATTTGTATAGTCTTTTCAGTTGGTATTATAGTTCCATTTGTACTATAAAATAAATCTGTTAAATGTGGATTCTTTAACTTATCCAACCATTCTAAATGTTGTGGATTCATCAATGGTTCTCCACCAGAAATATCAATTCTAAAATAATCTTTATTTGGATTTATCTTATTATACTCTAGCACATCAGTTGCCCATCTATCTCCCTTTTCATAAAGATCAAAAATTCTTTGTGTAATTTTTCCATCTTTTAATTCTCTACGAGCTATAGCAGTAGAATTACCTGCATTACATATAGTACATTCTAAATTACATTCTCTGCCTGTTTTTAATTGTAAATATTCTAGCTCTAAATCTTCAGGATCTGTAAACATATAATCCACATACTCTAAATGTTCCAATCGCTTACTAAGTCTACCTTCTTCTTCTGCAAATTTACATTCTACACAACCTTTTGGCCAATATCCCTTACGCATTTGCTCTCTATATGGTTCGAATTCTTTTTGTGATACTTCCTCTACCTTTTCCACATCAGTAATTTTTGTGTGTTTATTTTCTTCTCCTACAAAGGCACAACACGGCGTAAGATATCCATCTACATCTAGATGTATTGATTTCCACATTGAAGCACAATATATAGGTATTTTATCTTCGTGTTTTTGTTTCTTAGGCATTTATTTGTCCAAAAGGGTTAGGGTCTGGTTCTATACTTTCATACCAATCAAACGCTTCCTTATCTATTATATATAACAATTCCCCATAAGAGCGTCCTGACACCATAAATTTATCTCTATTTAAAGTTAAAGCTTTCATTATTTTTATATTTTTTTCAACTTCAAAAATATTTGTCAACTTTTTCTTATCTTCAATATATGAGTTTAATATTTGAACTGATTTTTCAGAATTTCTTAAATTTGATTGTTCAAACCGTTTGATAGCATGTTGTATCACTCTATCAAATATATATTGTGGATAATATCGTATATCCATCGCAGCACTATTATTATTATATGGATACGCCTGTAATGCTGCAAAAAATTTATGATTATGTAACCACGGATCATATGGTTCAAAAAAGTCAAACCATCTATCTATATCAAAAATAACTGGTGCTGATAATACACTAGCTATTCCAAATGTATCTCTTTGATTTAATATATCATAATATTCATTCCAATTTTTTTCTATTATGTCCCATTTAGCACCATCTCGTGTATATTCCATAGTTTCATGTGTACCATCTATACTGGGATGTATGAGTGGTTGATTTGGTGCTAATAAAGTAGGAATATGTTGTCCCTTCCAATATAAATGTGTAAGATTAGTATTATAATGCATTTTTATAGAATTTACATAATCCTCATAATCTAAATCAGCTCTTAATTCAGCTATATATTCTATAACATCCCAATGTACATTAGAAATCATAGGTTCTCCACCAGCCCAATATAAATTTTCTAATCGTTTTTCAGATATGGCATGCTTAACTTCTTCTGACATACTTGTTTCAAAAACTTTATCTGGTTTAAACTCATCTTTCTTCGGTGCACCAAATAATTTTCTATTTAATTTTATATGTGTTGAACTATAAAGATCCCCACAACTAACACATTGTAAGTTACAATGTATAGTTCTATAATCATAATAATTTGGTAACAAATCAGTTTCACCATCTTTAGTAGTGTGCTCTATGAAATAATCAAAATCAGTATCTTGTTCACTCTCTTGTCTTAATGATGATATACCTGTATCTTCGAATTCATAACACGAAGTACAATCTCTAATTCTTCTACCCCGTATCATTTTTTTTCTAACAGTTTTCATATACTCAGAATTCCAAAATTCATCGTCAGTAGTTTTTTCCATACTATCAATAGGGTTGGCGACACAACATAATCTTCTATCATATCTACTTCCTAAATAACTATGAGTCCAAGCATACGCACAAATTGATCTATTATTTTTAGTATTCGTAGGCATAATCAAATATTTCCTTCCAATTTCCCATATTTCGAGATTTAGAAACTGTATCCATATATTGTAATCCTTGATCCCAATAAGTTTCATTTTCTTCATTGGATTCTAAATAAGATATCATAGTTGGTGTTAAAATTCTTGGTGCATATCTTGATTCCATAAATTTATCATATAATTTTTGTTTGAATTTTTTAGATGCGCAATTTAAAGATAAATAATTTGGAAATACCAAGATATTTTGATTTATAGTAGTTAAAGGTTTCCGTTTTGTAATTGGTATTGCCCACTTATAAAACTCATCTAAAAACGGTGCATTTAACCATTGAATAGTACAAGTTATATTTACGTGTGCCAAGGATTCACAACGCATAATCTTTAAAACATTTTCATTTAAAACTTCCCACTTAGACGGATATCTAATAAATTTATTTCTTTCTCCCACTCCATCTATACTAACTCCCAATGTCACCGATTGAAATTCCTTCCAAATATCATTAAATTTATCATCAAAAACAGTACCATTAGTATTATAACTAATTTCTATATTTTTAGATACTCCTTCTTCTACTAATCGTTCTAAAAATTTCCATTGCATTGGCATTATAAAAGGTTCACCACCATTAATATACAAATATTTTAATGAATCTTTATGTTCTAATAGTTGTTCAACCATATCTTCAGTAAACCATTTAAAATCTTCATTTTTCATATGTGGATTACTAACTACAAAAGGCAATTCATCTTGCCAAGACTTATAATCTGAACATAACGCTGAACTTGAATCTGGATAACACATCATACATTTAAGATTGCACAAATTACTCATTCTTAAATCTAAAAATTCTATTTGTGGTTGTAAAAGTTTTTCCCATCTGCTATTTTCATTTAATCTTCGTGATACTCCACCATTATCCTCTATCTTATAACACCCCTCACAAGCAGAAGGTTTTATACCTTTTAACATCTGTTTTCTTATAGTCTGAACAGAGTGACTTTTCCACATCTCATTTAAATTCTGTTTATTTAAATTTAACATTTTAGCTTCTTTATCTTTGTAAAATCCAGAATTCTTACCATCCATTTTAGAAACACAACAAATTCCAACATTTCCATTAGGATGTAAATTCATATGATTAAACGGTAATACGCAATATGATTCTCTTTTATCTTTACTCATTTTATATTCCTATACCATTTTAGAAAATACTCTGGAAAAATACCAATATCTAAATTTCTTCTTTCGTCATATTGATTATAAAAACTTTTAAAATCTCGTTTATTTGCTTCCATATCTAATGCATCAGAATGTGCTGTTTCTACTACATTAATATATTCCAATAACCGTTCCATCTCACTATAATGTCCTATATATTCTTTATTTTTTTTATACCATGAATTTAATTTTTTATAAATTTTTTCTCTAATATATTTTGGCAATACCGTAACACTTTGAAATGCTGGAAATCTTAAAAAATTAACACTAATAGAAACTCTATGTTCCCCATATTCCTTTTTCCATTCTACTACTTGAGTTAAAAAATCAGTAATTCTAAATAAACATAATGCATTTACTGTCATCATAATTGTAATTCTATCAATATTAGATTCATTAAGTATTTTATCCATGTTTTGTTTCCAACCCTGATAATTTAACCCATCTCTAATATATTCTGCATGATCACCTATTGTTTCCATACTTGTGAATATTGTAAAATTATCAAAATGATATGACTTATCTATTAATCTCTCTATAAGATCATCTCTTACATATAAATTAGTGTTTAAAACTAAATTAAATTTTGGATTATCTTCAATACATTTATCAATTAATTTCCAAACTTGGTCACTCAATAAAGGTTCTCCTCCTGTAACTCTCAGTTCCCTAAGTTCTTGTGATAATTGTGGCCACCAATTCCAAAATGCCTCTATATATGGGTTTGTAGATTTTTCCCATGCATTGTTTGGACTACCATCATGTTTAAATGCATAACCACCTTCAGTTTCTAACTCATAATGTCCGTTCTTTTTAATATCTTTTGCCCAAGTAGTACTAAAATTAGCATTACAATATGAACATGCAAAATTACACGGTCTATCAAACATAATTTCTAAAAGTTTAGGTACTACTAATGTTTTGTGATCATCCTTGTACCATTCTTCCATTTCTTCTTGGGTGTACGAAAGTGATTTATAAACTCGGTCAGAAATATACTCATCTCCCATATCTTCAATTTTCCAACAATACTCACATTCATTAGGCCGTATTCCTTCCTGCATCTGTTTTCGTAATCTAGCCTTATGGTCTGTATTATGTAATTTAGATGGATCTTTCTTTATTTGTTCAAGATTTATTTTATGTACTGGAGGTAAATGACATGAAGCTGTTTCTCCTGTATTTAACCATAGGGTGCTATTTCCCCATTTTGCCCCACAAAACGACCTTGATTTAGAATTTAATACTAAATCTCTAAACTTAACTAAATCTATATCACCCATAATAACTTTCATCCATCAAATATGTTAATTCTGGAAATACCTTTTTAAAATCTTTATCTCTTCTAAAATCTAACTGATTAATATAAAGTCGCATATCATCATAAACACTATTAGGTTGTTTATCCATATTCATAAAATCTACAAGTCTCTTTATCTGATCAACTTCTTCTATATAAAAACTTCCTTTTTGTGTTTCTGAATCAGTATATTTATTTTTATCCACATAATCTAACCAAATATTTCCATAATATTGTTTTTGTTCTTCACTTAATAATGATATCATCAATGATTTTGGATACCGTAAATATGATAAACGAGTTCTTACTCTTGATTCGTGTCTTTTTAACGGATATTTATCTTTCATAGTCTTTAATAATTTTAAAAAATCTAACATACTCGGTACACTCGTTAGATTTATAGTTGTCATAAAATTCAACCGAGTAGATTTTGGTGTATTATCTAATACCTTATAACAATTATCAATAAATTCTTTATAATTTATACCATCACGTGAATATTCTGCCTGTTCCCCTACACTTTCCAATGAAGTATAAACATCAAAATATTTTAAATTTGGTGACATTTCATTTATATTTTCAATCATCCTATCAATCAAATTATCAGGTACATTATTATTTGTATTAATTGCTAATGCCAATTCTTTATTGGTATTATTCTTCACATAATCAAAAAGTTTCCAAGTATGTTTACTTAACAACGGTTCTCCACCAGTTATTCTAAAAGTTTTTAGTTTTTTATAAAATTCAGGCCAAGCCTCCCAAAATGATTCTATATAAGGATTATATTCATCTTGTGGTATTGGCAATTTTCCAGTATCCTTTAACCAATTTAAATCATGTAGATTAAAAGAACTTTGTTTAAGACTACCATATTTTTTTATTTCTTCTTGCCACTTTGTAGAAGACTCTGGACTACAATAAATACATTTAAAATTACAAGTACTATCAAAAGCTACTTCCATATATGTCGGATCAATATTTTTACCTCGACCAGATTCTAATACTTCTTTTAAATGTGGATATGCCCAATAACTCGCGGATTTATATATTCTATCACTAATATAACCCTTACCCATATTTTCTATTTTCCAACAATAATCACATTCTGGAGTTTGTATACCGTTTAACAAATCCTCTCTTACTTTCATCTTATATTCTGTATTATGAATACCTTTAGGATTATTTTTTATATCCATTGGTTGTATTTTGTGTCTTGGTGGATGATGACAGGAATGTGTTTCCCCACTATATAAAAGTATTGTAGATTGTAACCACTTAGCAGTACAAAAAGTTGGACTTATTTTATCCATCTCCTCTTTAACACCTTGCATATAATTAACATAAGTATCTGCCTTTATTAAAGCAGTAATGTGGCCAACTATAACATCTATATTTGGAAAATTTTTAAATACAAATTCTCTCATATCTTCCATATTTAATTGACCTACTTCATCAATGTCAACTAAATATTTTTTTAATATAAAAAATAATTGTTTTTTATTTATTTTATGTGTATTAAAATACTCTTTTATCGCATTTAAATCTTCAAAGTTATATGTTTTTAAATCTAAAGTCATTCTACGGAATATATCCAATGTTTTTTCATAAATTTTTCTTTATTAACAATTTTATATTTTAAACTTGACAATCCATCCACAATCATATCTTCTGGTCTATCTTTTTTTCTTAAAAATAATTTATGGTTTTTTTCAATTTCTTCTGAATCTACTACTGATTTATAGTTTGCACCATGATATTTTTCATGTGGTAAAACTAAATACTTTCCATTTCTTCTATGAGGACTAATCTTATAATTACCCAATATTAAATTTTCATCTGAGAACCATGCCCCATTTGAAAAGATATGATTTTCATTTTCACTTAAATCAAATATTTTATTCTGTACATGAGTTTTAAAATCATAATATCCAACTAAATTATCTGTAGATTTGTAATCGTGATTTATCTTTTTGGGATTTATAGGAATACTATTATTATGAACAGATTTTACTTCTTTATCAGTTAAATCAGTATTCCAAAAACATAACTCAGTCATCGCACCTTTAAAAAATGCAGATTTTGTAGTATAATCTGGATGTGCGGCCCCAAGATAAACTGAAAAATCTTCATGTAGATATAAATCACCCATATAATTTTTTGGTGAATTCTCAACTTGTTTTCCATTTATAAAGAATTTTAAAATTTTATTTTCTTTATCGTGTACCATTGTTAAATGTAATAAAGAATCTGTATTTTGTGTAAAATAATCTTTTCCAAAAATATTACTTGTTACATTCCATTCTTTTTTATTTCCTTTTTTATCAGTACTCCACATTTCAGAATATATTTTATTATCTCTATCTATAAAAATTCCAGTATGATATCCTGGTCTGGAAACTATACCATAATGATCTATTCTACTATCCTGAATATCATCTAACTTTAACCAAAATGATATTGTGTAACTATCTTTAAAAATTGATTTAATTTGTTCTGAATGTATTTCTACAAATGTTTCCTTTCCATCAAAATTTACAAATGTTAAAGGTCTCGTAGTTTTAGAAGGATCCCCAACCCATTCAACATCCATAGGTAATTTTTTTTCATAACACCTATTTAACAAATCATCATCACTCGCCCCCCATCCAGTATACTCATTAGAATAACCGTTAATTAACTCAAAATCATATTTGTTAAATAAGGTTACTCCTGCAAAATATTCATCATAGGGCAAACCATAATTATAATTACTCAATCTTGCAGCAAGGTGAGTTGGTTTTATCGGATACGAATAATCACAACTATCATCTTCAGGCAACATATCAGCGTCGTGAAAACATACGTAATCACATTTATTACTAATTGCTATCTTATATCCTATATTAAGAAGTCTTGCCCAATTAAAAGGTTTTAAATCATATTGTTCTATAACGAATATCTGATAATTAATTTTCTTATCAGACATAAATTGAGTAAAATGTTCTATAAACCTTTCAAGGTGTTCTTCTCTTTCCCTATAAGGAATTATAACACCAAGTTTATGTTTCATTTTTTACTTTTAAACAATTTACCTACTATAGATGTTGGCTTACCACTCAATTCTGCTACTGGATTGGGTTGTGAACCATCTCCCATCAAGTGAACTCTCATTAACGCCTTAATATCTTCTAACGCCGCAAGAGCTTGATCATTTTTCTCTGCCCTATTATGTAATTCCCAAACCTTCCAATCAAGTGATTCTACCTTTTCAAAGAATTCACCTTGTAGAAAATCGTTCATAGATTTCAAAGATGCATCAATTGAACCAAGTAGTTCTGCATTTGATTTTGGTGCTACTATGTTGGTTTTCTTTTTATTAACAACTGGTTTTTTAACTGCCATAACTTGTCTCCTTCTGACTTTTATATAAATATTTTAAAATATATTTATTCCATTTTTAAATATATTATCCAATACTGTAAAATTGTTTTTTGTTTTATATTCCATATATTCTAATTTTATATCAGTAAATAAACGTTCTTCAATATAATTTCTGCCAGCCTTACCAGAAATATAGGTATCTCCACCAAGTTTATTAACAACTTGTATAATTTTTTCAGTTGGATTACCTCTTAATTTAAAATCTTCTGAATAATAAAATTCAGTATCTATATCTAATGTTCTTGCTATTTTTTCTGTAGTATATCTATTCAATTTATAAAGATACTCCCAATCTAATAAATAAAAATCTAACAAATGTCTATATTGATTAAAATGTTTAGACTTAGAATAATATTGATAAAAACTCTTATAATGTTTCTTTTTCCAATTTACTTCATTACAAATTTGTATATCAATAATATTTGTTTTAAGTTTTTGTCTTTGTATTGGTACAGACAACCACAAATTCTCATTATCAGTTTTAATTCTATTTCTTGTTCTCCAATCCTGTTTTGTAAATTGAACATTATCATAAAATACAAACTTATCAACTGAATTAATTAATTCAAATACTCCCGTCCAAGGTAAATAATTACTTTGTAATATTGCTATTTTCATTTGAAATACTTCACCATATTAATTTCTCTCGGTGTAAAATCATCCTCTTTAATAACCTCTATTAAAAAATTTGCTAAATCTTTTTCATTTTGTTCTGTTAGATGATTTTCGGCCGATAAATTACTTGATATATTCCTCAAATCAAGATTTCCCCAAATTGCATTTTTAAAAGTATAGTCACAAAAACTATTCTCAAAACATTTTAAAAATATACATTTCTTTTTCTTTTCTTTTATTATTGAATCTATTTCTCGTAATAATCCTCTCTGAGCTATAATATGATATTCTTCAGAATATAATTCTTTATAATATGCCCTAGCTGCCCTTAATATTCTAATACGTTTAGAGTTAGTAAAAGTCTCTGCCTCTGGTGCAAATTCCGATTTCCAAGTATCATACTGTACATCGTCATCATCTATTTTCCAATATATATCTGTATATGTTATGGGTATTGCATATCTATTAGATGTTCTACCAGGTTCTGTTACCAAAAGAATAATATAGTCTGCTGCTTCAATGTTTTTCATCATTACTTGATATGTATGAAACAAACTTCTACCTACCAATCCGTATCCTAATACTTCAGCATTAAATTCTTTACCTACTAAATAAGGATAGTGAGGTTCTAACATGAAAGAACAAAAACTATCTCCACAAAATAATATTTTCATTTCCAGTATTCCTCATATAACCAATCATCAGATAGATGAAAACAATTTCTAACTTCATTAGCTAAATCTTCTTGTATAGTTCCTATTTTTTTAGATTCTATTTCAACCAATCTTTTCAAATCTTCATAATCTGTATAATATATAATATGTGGGCCTGTTACCGTATTTCTATTTTTAATGCTAGTTAATGTTTTTCTTCCCATTAATCCTAATCTCCATCCCGTCATTTCTCCTCTAAGATGATTGGGTTTAATATTACAATAACTCTTTTCATAATATGGTATAAGATTCTCTATACCATGTATCCATTGTAGTGGAAAACAAAAATTTTGTTTACTAAAAGTATCCATCAATTTACTATATTCAAACACTAACTCAAATATTGGTTCATATTCTCGAGCTTGACCTTTTTGTTCTGCACTTATCATTTCTCCTGCAGGAACGTGTGAATAAATCTTATCTTGTAACATTGTAGGTTGATGTGTATTTATATCAAAATAAGGTATCTTTAAAGTTTTAAATGGTACATTAAATTTATTTAAATTACTAACATCAACCTGATCAACTGCCAAAATATTCATATTTTTATTATTTTCTTTTTCTCTAAACCGTTTAAGTAAATGACTAAATTGTCCAGAATATTCTGGTGGATCTTCACCATAAAATTCTCCACCTGACCAATGTGCTATTTTAAACCCTTTATGATTTAAAAAGTTATCTATATCTACTGATTGACCTACTTTAATTTTTTTATTTTTCTCATCCCAATCCCAATAAAATCCCATAAAAAATGCAGGTTCTTCTGGATTATCATATTCTCGTAAATTCCATATTGATAAAAAATCATCTTGAACTATACCTTGTAATCCACTCGCGATATATGCCTGTTCTATTCTCATTACAACACCAATTCCTGTAATAATGTCTGTTGAATTAAAACTGCATTATCTTTTAACTTATTTTTTAACTTTGATATTTTTTCTTTTTTAAAATCATAATAAAAAATATTTTCTGCAAATGATGTATATTCAAATCCCATAGCAAATTCTAAAACCTTAAAATCATTTTCTTCATTAATAATATCCCAAGACATTATTTTTGATTTTAAATGTTTATCAGTTATTTCTTTTAAGTAAATTCCTATATGTTTTATTTTTTCTATTTCATCATAAGTTAAACTAATTCCATCATACCTACTATCTGTATCTCCCCAATACCACCCATATGGAAATCTTTTCTTTTCATCTTCTTTCCAATGATGATTTCTTTTTATGAATAATATTTTATCTCCTAAAATAGTAATTCTAATATCATGACTAACATCAATATATTGTTGAGCTATAAACTGACCACTTTTCCAACTGGTATCTATTGGTGATGAAACCATATCGTCTATTTCTCTCCAATGATTTATCAATCTAACTTCTTCAGAACCTGCTCCTTGAGATTTCTTTACAACTATTGGATATTCTAAATTGTTTTCTTCTACCCATTTTAAAAAATCATCTCTACCATAACTATAATGTGAATTTGGATGAGGAATATTATTCTCTTTAAAAAACTCTAATTGTCTTTGTTTATCATTATAATAATACCACTCTGTTTTATTCGGCCATATTCTACCATTAAACTTTTCGTGTAATAATGGATATACTCTTTTACTTAATTCAAAATCTTCTTCATAATGAGAAAATCTACAAATAGAATAATCATCAATTCCTAACTGTAAATCATTAATATTATTCTCATAATGAAAATTTACTATTTCATAATCTATATCTTTATATTTTTTATCTAATAACCATTTAATTTTTTTTTGCCACGGTCTTGAATACAACATATTCTTGTGTATGTATAACTTCATTATTTTTTAAATACTGTAAATTTTGTTAAATCCAAACCATTCATACTAACTGGTTTATCTGGTGGATTATCTGGATAAACTTTCAACATTTCTAGTGCTATCATTGATAGTGATGGGTGTAATGTCATATTAAATCCTATTTCAGTAATATCATCAGTATCATGATATGTAGTTTCTGGTCTACCATTATATCGTAACCGTTTCAATCTATTATATTCTTCTTCATTATCTAATAATATAGCTCCACCACTTCCTACTGGTAAATGTTTTCTTGTAGAAAATGATAATATCATATGAGTTTTTTGTATATACATTCCTCGTTTCAATCTTAATGCACTATCCCATATTGGATATGGTTTAAACTGATACATACCTTCCCATTCTAAATCAACAAACTTAGGTTTACCGCCACCATGTATTATAGCAAAAGGAACTGATATGTAAGTATCCTTTGGAACTTCTACTTCATCGACATTATGTATTACACAACTTAAAGTAATAGCACTCGTTCCACTATTTACTACAACACAATATTTTGCTCCTGTGTACTCACATAATTGTTTTTCTAATTCTTTTGTCATTAAATGTGGATTCATTTTACGTGTCCTGTCAATTGTTTATATTTATACGCCGTATGTGGTTCAATTTCATTATTTGTTCTCATATTTTTAAAATTAACTGAAGTTCCTGTACAAGGCCAAACCTCATGTCCTCTCCTATCTCCTATTATATTTTGTGGACTTTCTAATGTTTTAATATATTCAGATTTTGACCACCACATATTAGCCGCAAAATGTTTTTTATAATCTTTCTTCTCTTCTTTAAAATTATCTGCAACTACATCATATTCTTTTAAATGAGAAACATATTCTTTCCAATTACCAACAACGCCGTCCATTACCCACCTTCTATATTTAGCAGTCATATTTTCTAACTTATTTAAACCGTGATAAGTTATACCAAGATTCTGTAAATATAAAACATAAGAATCTTCTTTATTACAATAATTCCAAATATTAAGTAATGTTTTCCCTTCATCATCATTATAACAAACTTCCGTAACTGTGTCTTTTCCCAAACCACTATCTTCAATATATTTTAGTTGTTCTTCTAAAACTTCTTCCCACCTGTTAATTTTCCAAGTGTGTAAAAATATCTTCAACATATCTCCTATTAATTATGTACCAGTATCCCATCTGCAAAATATGTATCACATGGTTCTATATCGAATCGTCTAAAACTTCCAGTTGTTTCTGAACCACTTACATCAGTTATAGATGTTATTGTAACTTCGTCTAAGGATGAACTAACTAATTTAAACGTATCAACAACGTCTGTAGCATATTCAAATGACCAAACACTCTCAGATTTAATTAATATAGGATGATTATGTGAAATTTTTAATGGTTCTGCCTTATTTTCACAATTTATTAATCTATAATCTGCATGAGATGATGTAGTTATACTTTCTATAGATGATGTTACCAATGATATTTGTGAAGATATATCACTTCCAGTATATTCCCATAATAAAAATTCTGCAGCTATATCGGTATCTGGCAAATTAATAATACTTGCTGCTAATACAGTATCTCCAACATTCATATCTTCATGAGTTTGTATAGAAGAACTTCCTTCGAATGATGAACCACTTACTACTATTGTGGTAAGTTCAAGAGATTCTCCACCAAATAATTTGGGAATGGCAGTATTTTGTTTACCACCCCACATTAATTTCTTATTTTTCATAAATACTTTAATCCTTTTTTCCCCACTTACCTAAAAATTTCCAACCCACTCGAAAAGTCAATTCAGGAGTTAATATTTCAATTGGGCCCTTTTCACCCCAAACGATTGGTATATCGTTATCTAATGTATCTTTTTTAGTTGTTGACCAGTCTCCAATATTATCAAACAAAGTAAGTTCAGCTGATAATACTATATCTCTCGTTGGATTTGAAACATATGATAATTCTCCACCGACAGTAAGCTTGAACCTACTAGCCATAACTTTATTATCATCAAAATCCGTAGCATAAATAAAATTCGGATATAGATTATTTGTTACTCCTACAGTAAATCTTGGTGAATGAATTAGTTTATAGGACAATGAAACTGGAATTCCAAAACTAAATAAATTTTCATCCCAAGTATTTGTCAATGAAGCCAGTTGAAGTCCATATCTCCACTCAAATTTATCAAATGGGTCGTTTATAAATTGAAAGGGAATACCGTATTCATTTTCAGTTACTACTATACCTATGTACGAACTGTTTTTAAATGATGGTTGTATTTTAGCTTGATACCCAGGATTTATTGTTCCCCATCTACGTATAATTTTACCTACACTTGCATCTTTCGCAACTTCATCTATACGAACAAATCCTACGGAACGACCTGGAACTGTTATTTCTCGTTCACCAAACTTTTTTACTTCTTCCCCTGAAACAATTTGATAAATACTGCCCGTTTGTACTCCATAATTTTCTCCCAAAAGAAGCACTACTTCATTTTTCCATCTATCTACTTCCAACACTTCACTTACAAGTTTATGTCTTTTACTAAATTCTAACAATATTTTATGTCTTGCATTAGTAATCGTAGCTACACGTGCAGTTGTTTTACTAGCATTACTACCATTAGACCTTACTTCAAATATATTTAATGTTTCACTCGTTGTTAAATTTACTGTTTTGACTGAAAAATATAAACTATAAGTCCATAATTCTCCACCTGTTTTTTCTACAATTTTTTCACGTGTTATTATTTTTCCAGCTTCATTTTTAACTGCTGGAATTACAGTTCGTGTATCTGGTAATATTTTTTTATCTTCTGTAAAATCAATCATTTTAACAATCATGACTTCTTGTGCACTGGCTACTTTACCAAATTCTAATATTGAGTTTTCGGATACTATACCAGTTTGATATAATCCTTGTTCATTTAAAAGACTTTCTAAATCTTGACGATTATATACTCTATAAAATCCTGTATTGCTGGCAGCGTTTGCAACAATCTCAACAAGTTGATAACTAACAGAATTTGAATCAGTTCGTTCTGCTGGTAATACTACTAAATCAGTTTTTTTTGTAACTTTAGGTTTTAGTAATTGTCCATTCAACAATACTGTGCTCATCATAAATAATGCTATTAATAATTTTTTCATAAAAACTTCCCTTTTAATTTTTCATAAATACAATTTTTATCATATTCCTTATACGGGTCTAATCCATCAGTTTTCCATCTTGAATTCCATAAATGTATCCCAATTGATTCTTCACTAATCTCATCACCATCTACAAATTTATAAGTTTCATCCCAATTAGGATTTCCAAATTTACTTGGTTCTAACACATAGTCCATTAAATCTAACTCTCTCACTTTATAATCAAACAAATTGGGGCCAATATCACCATGTTTTAAAGTATCCTTATCTCTTAAATGTATTTCATCCATACACTCAGTAAATAACTTTTGATTTGGATTCTTACTATACATTAATCCTGTGGCCACTCTTTGGTTTTTACTTTCATCTACTTCACTCACAAATAAATATCGTCTATCTAAATCTAACTCTTTTAATAACACCATATCGGTATCTGCCCATAAACCACCTTCTTGTATCAATAACTTATATCTAAATTCATTAGAAAATGCACTCGGTGAACCTTCATTAAATCCTTTATTATAATACCATATTGACGACTCTGGTAATATCTCATTACCATCAATAACATTTACTCCATCGGGTATATTCTCAACCTCACCATAAACATAAAGATTATACTGAAATCCCTTGTGTATAAAAGAATTTATTGATATTATTTGAAGTGGTGATAAGGGCTCACCAATCCTCAAATATCTCTTGGATTGATAATCACCAACCCATAAACTATTCACTATCTTCATTGTAAATTTCCAAGTACTTTATAACCCATTCTTCTATATTATCAAATTTTTTCAGATAATTTCTAAAATCTTTCATAACCTTATTTTTTACATTATATTCCGTACTTATAAGTATCTTAAACACCTCGTCAAATTCATTTTTATTGTTGGCTCTATATGGATAATCATATTCTTCACACCAATCTTTTGATATAATTGGTATTTTACCATAATCTAATGCCTGAAATATACTATATCCGAATGGTTCATCAATAAAACAACTATGGGAAATTCCCCATTTCAAATTATAAAATTTATCTAATTTATCATAGGAATAACTATATACTTTAGTCTTATCAAACACCTCACCTATATTTTCTCTCCACCATTCTATTCCATCACTACTTGTAAATGCTAATGAATCAATACCATTTAAAAAATGTGGACACTTTCTGGTCTCTACTCTAGCCGTATACCCAACCAAATCACTATCATCAAGTTCTTTATTATGTTGGAATTCATAAAAGTTTGGTATATGTTTTAATTTTTCTTCTAATTTATTTGTTCCTATCCATATTGGATGTTTTGACCATTTTATTAAATTTTCTTCCCATTCTGGTTCTATATTAAATCTAAGTGTTTTTTCTAAACCTAACTTCTTATGTACAGTTAATGCATCATTTACTTTAACGTGTAACACTACTGAATAAATTTTATCTTTATTGTTCTCTAAATACCATACTGATTTATAATGACCATCTAATATATTTACTCGTCTTGAATTTTTTATCAATTCATCAAATTGTTCTGTATTATTATAATCAAAATAAACTATTTCTATTTTTTCATCTACTTCCTTTACTTTTTCATCCATTCCCTCAACTACTGCAAAATGTTGTGGTGGTTCTGGAGATACTTGATTATAATTTGGTGCCAATCCATCACTTGGTTTTTGATTATGTATTAATAGAATTGGTTTTACTTTTAATTTAGGAGCAATATTATCTATCCAATAATTAACCCATACATCACTTCCACCTCTGATTATTGGGCCTCCACCCGTTGAATAATAAATGTCATATACGCTCATTATCTTACTTTCCTATAAAATCTAGCAGCTAAAAATTTATTATAAAGCTCTCCATCATGTATTAAATCTCTAGCAAAATCTTTCGGTGGTTTCATCTTGTATAGATCAAAATCCCAATTTGAAATAAATTTACATTCGTTAATTTTTGTTAAATATTTCATAGCAATTAAATTTTTATAACTTGATAAAAATACATTTCTTTCATCAAGTACATATTGATTAAACTCCTTTTGTAACTTTACTGATATTGAAGTCTCATTTTGATCTATAATATAGGGTTCTACAAGATCGTCTCCGAGTTTAAACATATCAACTCTATTTAAAGTATAATCTTCTGCAAAACAAATAACTATATCTGGATTTATTTTAGGTAGCCAATACATGAGTTTCATAAACATATTACTAAGTCCAGTGCCAACAACTGCTAAATTAAATACTTTATAATTTAATTTTTTCCCTATTATCCAAGGCCAGGTTTGTTCTGCCTTTAATCCAACTCCAAATGTTGTAGAACATCCTAAAACTAATAATCGTTTATCACTTTTAATATCATAAGTAGAATTTATTCTAAATCCACAATCATCATATTCATATGTTATATCATTTTCAGTATCTATCCAATTATATTTTTCCAACAATGCTCGGGTAGTTTTTTTATTAAAATTTTCTTTATATAATTCTTCCGTATCCGTTGATTCCCAATTTAATATAGTATTTCTACTAACCGAACCATATTTAAAACTCTCTAAATCTGATAAATGTAAAGTTTTAAGTAATTTATCAATCATGATTCATATAACCATCTGCAAAAAATACATTATATTTTCTTAATCCAATACTAACCACTTCCAATTCTTTTTCTATCTTTTTTATAGAGGTAACTTCTTCCAATTCTAATTTTGGATTAACAACTTTATCACCAATCTCTAAATCTTTCATTTGCCACCATTCAAATCTCTTATCTTTATCTTTCCAAGCAAATATTGCGTGTGTTGGTGTTGCATTATATTTTTTATTTATAGTATAATATACTTTAATGAAATCAAAAACTACTCTTTTAACCATACCTTTACCAAACTGCACATTTTCTAAACTATCTAATTTATAATCATGATATGATGGTTCTAATCCAGGTAATTTTGGTGAATATAACTCATCATTAATTTCTAAATCTTCAATATTCTTTTCTGTTCCATCATACATTAATATTTTTGTACCAACTAATAAACAAGCATTGTATTTATACGCATAAAATTCATTTAACCCATATGGGGCGGCTAATAAATTAGCTCTACTTGTACTACCCTCTGTATTAGCATTGGATGAAAAATCTGCGGATATTGATTTAAAATCAGTATTGGCCGTAGCAGTAACTTCAGATGTTAACGTTTCACTGCTGTCTCCTGATGCCTTCTCAAAATTAATCATCCCAATACTAATTGTACCACTTGATGGTAAAAGATTTTTTGGTATAAGTTTAGTTATCCACTTTGGAATTTTCAACTTCATAATATAACCCTATCGTGGTTCAAGTGAACCACAAACTATTGAATTTAATTGATCTTTTAAATAATCTATTTGATTTTGTTGTTCTTTAATACCCTCTACCAATAATGGCACCATTCTATCATATAAAACTGATTTAAATGTTCCAGGTGTTGCTCCTTTTTTAACATCTAAACCTCTATGAGTAAAGTTTCTTATAACTTCAGGCATTATTTCTTCAACTTCTTGTGAGATCACCCCTACATCTTTTTCTCCTGGTCTAACCGATCCAGTCCCCCAAGTGAAATTATATCCACCTATTTGTTTAATCTTTTCTATTGGTGTACTAATTGGTGTTATATCATCTTTTAATCTTTTATCAGACACATATGCAACAATATTTTTTGTTGTACCTATTGAACCCTCTGATCCAGTGGTCGAAGTGGATCCAACATATAAATTATATTCTGGATTTATTTCAAGTCCGTTATTTATTGATTGGTATTTAGTCACCATTAATCTACCACCAGTATTACCATAGTTCTTAACTGTTTGGTTTCCTGTTATTTCAATATCTCCTGATCCCGCTCTTAACGCTTGATATGGGCCGTTGAACACTTGTAAACCTTTTTGTGATAGTACTGTTTTAGTATCCCATGATGTAATGGTTTGAGACTGTAAGGTTACATTCATACTATCCGC
>Ga0315338_1001230_pt1 | contig 34878 bp, 30 predicted proteins | sample ASW8metaG_FD_204518 | JGI IMG/M metagenome (GOLD analysis project Ga0315338, IMG submission 204518) | Ammonia-oxidizing marine archaeal communities from Monterey Bay, California, United States - ASW #8 | ecosystem: Environmental > Aquatic > Marine > Coastal | place: USA: California | collected... | reverse complement strand
GTCATGCCATCGGTAGTGTTGAAAAGTACACGCTTGCCATCGTTATAGAACCTGAAACCGCCGTGTGTAGGTCTCGTTTCTTCGTAAGGTCCATCGTCGATAACGGATACAGTTCCAACAACGTGGATCGGCTCTCCGTGCATATCATCGGTTTTTCCGCCAACATCAAGTGCCAGTTCAGCGCCAACTCCGGCTGCAACACATGCCTCCACAGACTGTGGGTCATAAAGGCTTTGCAGGTAGCCTTCAATACCCATATCTTTTGCAACCTTTAGTATGTGGGTTGAGTCTGCCGATGACCCTCCACCGATGTTGTCTCCGACGTCCATAAGTACGATTGGACCTAGATGTGAGTGGTCCGATTGCTCAGCTTCAGCCAGGGCAGATCCATCATCCGGGAGGTAGTTTTCGACACCTTCAGGCTTTGGCCCAACATATCGTTCTTCTGCTTGTCTGAGGGCGTCCGGGATGCTGGCCACAGGCTTGTTGAGTTCAACTCGCCTAGTCCACGCACTGGCTGCAAGATCCTGTGACACTTTTTCTGCCAGTTCGGGATCACCATCGGTGATAGCGATCCATGACATACCCATCTCTTCTACGTCGGAGTAGGGGTATCCCTCGGAGATTGAGGTATCCAGTACTTTAGGTATTTCGTTGGCCTCGACGCATTCGTCTACGAGGCTCTTCATGGGTTCCTGGCCGGTGAACTGCTTGACTATATTGACCAGCATGGGGGGCATTTCGATGTGTTGTACAGGGTTGATTTCACCCCTTACAGTTCGGTAGATCAGATCGGCAGTTTTTCGTCCTCGCAGTTTCGTATCGAGGTGTGGGCATGTTCGCCAGACTACACAGACATCTGTGTTTGCAACGGTATCTTTCGAGATGTTGGCGTGCATATCCAACGTTACCCCCACGGGTACATCCGGTCCCACAATTTCTCTGACTGCTCGAGTGAATTCTCCGTCCATATCCGGGAATTCTTCGGAGACTGCGGCACCGTGGTTACTGAGCAGGACTGCGTCCCATGGTCCTTGGTCACGTAACATGCCGAGCATTTCGCTTGAAAGACGGTCATATGCGTCTTTGGTGATTGTGCCGATAGGTCCCGTCACGGCATACATGAGAGGTACGATATCGAATCCAAGTTCTTCAGCACCCTGTATATAGCCTGAGATCGTATATTGGGAATCGGCAAATTGATCGAATATCTCTTCGCCCCGGAGTATGTGGACCTTCTCGAACTCTTCATATGTGGCTGGCACGATTGAAAATGTGTTTGTTTCGTGCGAAATGCCTAGAATAGCTACTCTCATCATGCTCTCCGTGATCATTTTCGATTGTTAATGACTGCTAGCCAGTGGACGGTCGAGATAATACCTGAAAAATACCTATCACCATTCCATCAAACCCTTGGGAGATCAACGATGTGTTCGCACTTCTGACTAAGGCAATCATGAAGTTGTGATCAAATGGGAGGAACTAACGAGTTCCAATTGTTGGTCTGGTCATAGGCAAAAGCCAGTTGAAGAAGTGTTAGATCATCGTGCAGTTCGCCTGTCAGCATCGCCCCGACCGGAATTCCTGCATCACCGAATCCGGCGGGCAAGCTTATTGATGGGTGTCCCGAGATATTGAATGGAGACGTGTAGCATGCATTGATACCGCGTGAGTGCTCCCCCGGTCGTCGAGATCGCTCGGCGGTAGCAAATGGCGATGTAGGGGTTACTATAGCTTTTAGGTCAAGGCTCGAGAGAATTTCAGAGAAATAGTTTCGAAAGGCCCTGCCGACTTCACTGGCGTTGAGGACGTCGTTTGCTGAAAGAAATGCACCTTGTAGAAGGTAAACGCGGGTGATGGCTCCGTAAAGATTCCAGTGCGATTGGAGTGATTTCTGGTGACGCTGATATGCCTCGGAGTTTAATACTAGGAAATTTGCCGACCTGGCTTCAGCCATTCCATGAAGCTCAAATTCGACTAATTCACATCCGAGCAACTCGAATTTTCTCAGGAATGATTCAAACGCTTGAACTACTTCGGGTTCATTTGGTGCTGAGTCAACAAAGGTACGTGGTACGCCGATACGCCATCCGGAAATATCAGCTTTGATGTTAGTTGCGTACGCAGGGACTTTTCCTGGCCAGCTCATGTCGTCTTTTGGTTCATAGCCTGCCATAGCCTCCAGCATAAGAGCAGTATCCAGCGCAGTTCTGCACAGAGGTGAAATCTCGCTGTGGCCGTTGTGATCCATCCCGAGTCGGCTTACAAGTCCATGTGTTGGCTTGATGCCATAGAGATTATGTGCGCCCGCTGGCAGACGGGCACTACCGCCGCCATCAGTTCCGATAGTCGCTGCGGCCATTCGAGCTGTAGTTGCTGCTCCTGACCCGCTGCTGGATCCAACAGACATTCGGTCAGGGTTCCATGGTGACCATGGCGGTGGCATGAGATCTGTTTCGGAGGGACGCGACCAGCCGAACTCGTTCAAATTGGTCTTGCCTATGATGATGGCGCCGGCTTCACGTAATCGCTTTACGGTTGAAGCGTCTTCTTGAGGAATCCAGTTTTCCAGCAATCTTGAATTGTCAGTGGTACGCAGGCCCTTGGTCGGGATAGAGTCTTTTACACCGATAGTTGCACCAGCCAGAGGTCCCAGTCTTGCGCCGTTTTCTCTGGCCTCATCGATTGCTCGCGCTTGTTCTAAAGCACCGTCCGCATCGACTGTAATGAATGAGTTCAATTGTGGGTTTAGGCGGTTTATTTCATCGAGTTGTGTCTGTACCAGTGCGACTGCTGAAATTTTGCCCTCTTGGACAAGTCTTACCTGTTCTGAAAGAGATAGCAGGCTTGACGAGGTGCTCACTATCGATTTCCTTCTACAGTTCGTGACATTGTTGAGACATCAATTTCTCGATCGAATGGCTGAATTAAACTTTCCATTAAATCTGCTGCAGTACGTACACCATCGATTAAACCTGTTAGTTGATCGATGTCGTCGTTTGACAAGGGTACGATTTGTCTCGCTCGGGCCTCAACCTGTTCGTTTGTTCGATATTCCATATAGCAGGTGATCTCTCTAGTACTTGTTGCTCCGTGACTAAGCTTACTCCTAGTAATATGGCATCGAATCAGACAGCAGACGGGCTAACTTAGTAAGGGATTTTTATTTGCGTACGAGTTCGCCGATTATCAGGCATGAAGAGATTTCTGCTCAGTCTGGAATGGTTGTTGCTCAACATGTGACTGCCGCTCAGATTGGTGTGGAGGTACTCAAGCGTGGAGGAAATGCAGTCGACTCCGCCGTTAGTACCGCTTTTGCGACGGGTGTCCTGCTTCCGATATGGAACGGTATCGGCGGCGGTGGATTAATGACTGTGCATTTCGATGGTGGTGATGGCGGAACGATAGATTTTGGAATGCAAGCGCCAGGTTTAGCCCATGCTGAAATGTATGACCTTGAAGATGAACAAGATGTCCAGGGCCCCTCTCGTCGATTTTCCTGGATGAAGGTAAAGAACAATGCCAACACCGAGGGTTATACATCCATTGCGATCCCCGGGACTGTTGCCGGTTTATCGACGGCTTTGGAAAAGTGGGGAACTATTGATCTTGATCAGGCGATTGCTCCCGCTGTAAAACTGGCTCGAGATGGCTTTCCTCTTCCCAGGACAGTCGCCCTGTCGTTGTCTGAAAGACATGCTCTTCTGTCGAGATTTTCCACCACTGCTGAGGTGTATCTGAATAGAGGGTCACCTTTATCGCCCGGCTCACATTTTGTGCAAAGTGAGTATGCACAGACCCTCGAACGATTGGGTCGTCTTGGAGCGTCGGAATTTTATGGTGGTGAAACCGGAGCACGTATCGCCGAAGATGTTGAACAAAACGGTGGATATCTACGTTTGAGCGATTTCGAACAGTATCGTCCTATCGTTCAGGAGCAGGCGTTGTCTGCTACATACAGGGGTCTGGGAATTTCAGCGGTTAAAGGTCCATGTGCTGGCCCGACTGTATTGGAAATATTGAACATCCTTCAACAGTTTGATATTGCAGCCATGGGGTATGGAACGGTTGATTCCCTGCACACAATTATTGAAGCGGTGAAGCTGTCCGCAGTCGATAGATTTAGTTTTATGGGTGATCCGGCAGTTTATGGATTTCCGATTGATGTTCTCGCTCAGCCTGAGTATGCCGTCAATCGAGCTATGAACATCGATTCTTCCATGGCAACTGTATTTTCAGCAGGTGATCCATGGTCATTTACTGAAGATGAGAAGCCACGCTATTTTCCATTGCCAGCCGGTGCATCTCCTGATAGCGGAACTACTTCGTTATCCGTTGCAGATAAAGATGGCAATATGGTGGCGTTGACTCAAACTAATCTCGGGTTTAGTGGTGTAGTAAATCCTGGTGTTGGGGTGATGATGAATAATGGGATGGGTTGGTCAGCACCAATGCCTGGAACTGCCAACTCGGTTGCTCCTTTTGCACGGGCTCTGAACAATATGACGCCGATGATTCTTCACAAAAAAGGTCAGGCGGTGATGGCTATCGGTGGTTCAGGAGGTAGAAGGATTTGGCCTGCAGTGGCCCAGGTAATCATCAATCGTATCGATTTTGAAATGGGTTTGCAGGAAGCAATCGAGAAGCCAAGAATTCATGTTGAATCAGATGATCCGGTTGTAGATCGCAGATTTGGTGATAACTTACTGAACCAGCTAAAGCTTAAAGGCCATAATCCTGAGTTCCCTCCAAAAGAGTTTATCCTGTGGCCATTTTCTGAACCTAATGGGATCGTGCTTGATGGCGGTCACTGGAAAAGTGGTCTAAATCCTCAGGCGAAACCAACACATGCAGTTGGTTATTAGTTTCACTTGGCTTGTAAATGTGTAATTTGATTGGGAGAGGCAGTTATTGAGTATGAGTGGAAAACTTAAAAACAAAGTGGTGATCATTACAGGTGCTGGCTCGGGTATAGGCGCGGCTACTGCTAGGTTAATGGCTGCCGAGGGGGCATCTGTTGTAGTAACGGGAGTTCCGGAAGATGGAGTGATTTCGGTGGCGTCTGAAATCACATCAACCGGGGGGTCTGCAGTAGCAATCCCAATGGATGTCACGGATCCTCAGCAGGTTGAATCTGCAGTTGCACATGCTGTTGAATCTTTCGGGCGACTGGATATTCTGGTAGCCAACGCAGGAATACAGATGCACCATGAAGATCGAGTATTGCATCAGCTTTCTGAAGATGTTTGGGACCGTACCCATGACGTTAATTACAAAGGGCAGTATTTTTCCTGTAAATATGCTCTAGCCCAGATGGTCAAACAAGATGAGGGTGGCGTTGTGATTCTTATAGCTTCGATTACCGCCCTTAGTGGTATGTCCCCCAACGTTTCTTACTCGTCGAGTAAGGCGGGAGTAGTGAATCTTGCCCGTCACATTGCGGTACATTACGGTCCAAAAGGGATCCGCGCCAATAGTATTTCTCCAGGCCCGTTGGAGCGAACACCAGATTTTGATAATCATCCAGATCCAGTTGGCAGGAAAAAGGAGTACCTTGACAAGATGCCCGTTGGAAGACTGGGAACTGCGGAGGATATAGCGCCGTTTATAGCGTTTTTGTCCACTGATGACGCATCGTACGCCTCGGGAGCGAATTTTGTTATAGATGGAGGCTGGACGATCATTTCATGAATTTTCGTAAGAACATAACCACAAAGGAATTCAGCAATGCTTGAGCGCTTTAAAGTCCCTGAAAAAGATAGAGTCTACGTTCCAGAAGATCGTATACGAGCAGCGACCGAGGCAATTCTGAGGCATAACCGTCTAACTCCAGATGAAGCTGCAACTTCTGCAGATGTACTGATTAAAAATGACCTCAGAGGAGTTGAATCACATGGGGTTTCAAATGGGCTAAGGCGTTACGTAGCTGAATATGGTTCTAATAAGTTAAATCCAACACCGGAATTCAAAGTTACACGCGAGTCTAAAACGACGATGACCATCGATGCTGATAAGGCTTTAGGTATTCATGTAGGACCCTGGGCGATGCAGCATGCAATTGATAAGGCCAAAGAATTTGGTATGGGAGCGGTTGCTGTTACCAACTCGGGACATCTGGCCGGATGCGGTTATTACGCCATGATGGCTGCAGATCAGGGCATGATCGGGCATTGCATGACAGCAGGCGGCTCACACCAAACGGTGCCAACATTTGGATCAAAGCCTGTCATGGGTACAAACCCTATTGCATGGGCAGCACCAGCTCGTGACATGCCACCGTTTTTATTCGATGTAGCTACAACCCAGGTTGCGAATAACAAGATCGGTCTTGCTAGAAGAACGGGGGCGAAGATCGAAGGTGGCTGGATTACCGATCTTGAAGGAGAGCCGATCATGGAAGAGATCGACCCCCCGGATACAGGTGACTACTACTTGCTCCACATTGGTGGTACTCGTGAAAATGGATCACACAAAGGCTTTGGATTGGCGTTGATGAATGAAATTATCTGTAACGAGCTTTCTGGTTATGGTCCTGGTCCGGTCAATGGAACCCCTGGAGGTCACTTTTTCCAAGCCTATGATATTGAGGCCTTTACGGATCGAGAAAAATTTCTTGATGACATGGATGACTTGTTGAAAGTTATAGTCGATGTTCCGCCAGCACGTGGCTTTGATAGGGTTCTTTACGCGGGGTTAATGGAGGATGAAGATGAGAAGAAGCGACTTGAAGAAGGTATTCCTTATCACAGGGAAGTAATCGAATGGTTCGAATCGTATTGCAGTGAAGCCGGCATTGCTTGTGATCTGCGTTGAATTAGTAGCCGAGGTTTTAAGTTAGCAATTTGAGTTAACTTATAGGTATGCTGGTTTGCTGAGTACTTTGAGATTAATTAGTGAATGTAATGTGAACAGGGGGATGTAATGGCAGAAGCTACGATCACGCCCGGAGATGACGGTCCGTATCACGTCCAAGGGGACTTTGTACTAATAGACGGATCTGGAAACAGACTTGAAATAACAGATGAAGCTTGGTTGTGTCGTTGCGGTCAATCAGATGATAAGCCGTTTTGTAGTGGAGCACATAACAATTGCGGGTTCGTAGATTCATCGAGGGTCTCAAAATGACAGTAGAAATTCGAATTAATGACGATGATTCTCTTGAAGTGAGTGGAGATTTTGATCTTTTGGATGAAGAAGGGAATGCGTACAACCATCATGGCAAAATTCGTCTGTGTCGGTGTGGTGCTTCTAAATCCAAGCCGTATTGTGACTCCGCTCACGCGCTGATTGATTTTGAAAGCAAGGTTCGAGCTTAGTTACATATTTGCCTGGCTTGAAACTTGGTTGGATCTTATAGACTCAGTCCCTAATTTTGGTTTGCGGATTGTTTTATTTGCTGGAGTCTAGAGTTGCTGAAAGCTGGAGTCGGCAGAGTGGATATTACTCCGCCTGTTGGGGTGGCCCATGGTGGATGGGGTGCTCAAACTCACGAGGTTTCTATAGGTAATGATATGCCGTTGCTGGTGACGGCGGTCGTTGTTTCCAACGGTGATGTCGATCTGGCTATTGTCGATGTTGATATTGGAATTTTTACCGGAGATCAGGATCGCAAAATACGCGACTTGATATCTGAGGGATCGGGAATTCCATTTACGCACATTAGGCTTTCCTATTCCCATACCCATTCAGGTCCGATTACTTTCGGTCAGTGGATCAAAGAAGGAATTGACCTGGCTAATGAATGGTGGAATCAAATTCCAAATGCATGTGTAAAAGCAGTTTCATTAGCCAAGAATTCTCAGCGATTAGCCCGTACTGGATTTGGTCGAGGAAGTTGTCCCGTAAATATAAATCGTCGGCCTGCCCGCGATGGCGGAGACCTGTTTACCGGTCGAAACTGGGATGGTTTTGTGGACCACGATGTTGATGTGGTTGGGATTGATGATATCGATGGTGATCCCATAGCCACGATCGTTAATTACGCAATGCATCCGACAATTATGGGTCATGAAAACCAATGGGTTACGCCGGACTTTCCTGGCCCGATGCGTTCGGTGGTTGAACACGCAGTTGGTGGGATTTGTCTGTTTTTGCAAGGTGCGAGTGGTAACCAGGGACCGATTGATGGTTTTCAAGGGGACTTGAGGACCTACCGTAGAGCAGGTTCGATGCTGGGTGCAGAGGCATCTCGTGTCAGACTTGGTATCGACCCACTGAAAAGAGAAGAACGACTTGATGAGATTTTAGTTTCTGGAGCCGATCTGGGGATTTATACGGATGTTCCAGTCGAAGAATCCGATGACACGGTTGCTGTTCAAAATATCACGGTTGACTTGCCCAGTCGTAGAGTGGCGACTATTGATGAGGCTCAGATTGCATTTGACCAAGGTGAGAAGGAGTTGGCAGAGGTACGCGCATCGGAATCTTCGGAAGATGAGCTACAACGCGCTGTGTCAAAAGTGATGCGAGCTAATATTTATTTGAATGTAGCCAAGAATTACGAGATCTACGATCAGGGCGGCCATATTCCTATGAATGTACAGGCTATGCGGATCGGCGAGACAACACTTGTCAGTGCTCCAGTAGAGCCGTTTGCAGAGTTAGCAGTCGCGATCAAGGAACGTTCAACTGCTGCCAACACGGTCTTTTCTGGGTTCAGCAATGGCCACTATGCGTACCTGCCTACTGATATTGCCTATGAGGAGGGCGGTTATGAAGTTGGTGTGAGTCCATTTGCCCCCGGATCTGCAGGATTAACTGTTGAAGCATGCCTTGAGGCAGTAGAGGACCTTCAATAGCATGATGTCAGCGCTTATTCTGTCTTGGATATCAATAAACAGCTGTTAGCCTACAGGCATAGTTCGTTTCGAATGGGCGCGCCCTATTTCGGCTGTGTCCTCTCTGTGTCCCGCGATAATTCTTACACCTTCATCAATTTTTTCGGTGATATCTTCGGGGGTAGCTCCCTCCAAGAAGGCGAGATTGTTTGCTTCACAAGCAGCCTTTACGCGATCTCTTGCCTCTAACAATCGTGGATCCATTGGCTTACTGGGATCGCGTTTGATGCCGAATGACATGTGGAGATCTCCTGGGCCCCATTCTGCAAATCCCAGACCCGGAACAGCGAGTGATAACTCACAGTTAGAAAGTGCCCGAACCGTCTCGATCTTTACTCCCAGCAGTAATTCACCCTCAGGATTAAGCGGCCACGGTTCAGCCTTGTCGACATAAGTATCGGGATCAACTCCCCAGACAGGTGCGGAAGTTGGTTGTGAACCTGTCCCTCTTGTTCCGCGTTCTAGCCCGTGGCCGACACCAGTCATATTAATTGGATAACGGCATGATTCAACGAATGCTCGGACGGCGTCTGGTGTCTCAGCCTGGCACAGTAAAATCCCATGAACACCTCTTGCCAATATCATTCGGAATTGCCAGGCATTGAATCGTATGATTTCTTCTGAGGATCCTTCGACAGGTGTTTCAACGATTACAGCTGGTGTTCTGTGCCCGCTTTTGGTTGGACCTCCGTCTATCAGTCCCTGGATATATTGGTCCAGTCCGGCCATGTCGAATGAACCATGTTCCATTCCAACATTTATATAGTCGGCCCATATATGAGCGTCCTTTAACCCTTGTTCGTATGTCAGAACGTGACCTGTATGACCTCCGTCGTAGTAGACGGTCTGATCCTGTTCAAGAAGTTCTATAGCCCTATTGATTCGCTTTGCCATGATTTTACCTACAGGGGTGATGTTGAGTTTGTGCACATCCTACTCGTGATTTTCTTGTCGTGCAGTCATCAAGCGGTTATTTTCATCAGCTCGTGAGATCTCTGTTCAAACCTATGTGATGATTATCTGTATCAACTGCGGATTCTAGATACACTGGAATATAGAAACACGATATATGTGTAGGTGTAACGCGAATCGGTATTGGCCTTATCCGATGATTAATGGCAAAAACAGATTAGTGAAAACCGCGGTTGCGTTCGTTGTCGCTACTATTCCATCATTGATGATGCTAGGGCTTCTTGTTCCATTTGTCGGACCAGCTATCGACCACCATTACGTAGATCGTTCGGCTAATCATATGCACATATTTGTTGGGCAAGCCACGAATGAGCATACTCATTCTTTGGATAGTCATGACCATTCAGATCTCTTGACTGTGGATGGGGTTTCTATCGTCACTTCATCAGCTATTTCTGCATATGGCCAGTTAGCATTAGATGGCAGCATACTGAACTCTTCATTCAATTATCCTGGCGAGGACTTCCTGCAGAAGCATAAACCAGAACTCTTGCAACCGGATGCGGAAAAAGTGGCACTTCCTGATAAGCCTCCACGACTGTGATTCCTGCACAGCTTATCGGTTTATGTCAGTTGAATTTTCAGTAGTTCAACTTAAGTTTTCGGAGCACCATATGTTTTTGTTTAACCGGTACGTTTGTACCGTTTTACTGCTTGTTGTTTTATTTGCGGTTATGGGAGTGCGCAGCGCGATGGCGCACGAAGGCCGTAACGTTGGAGACTACAACTTTATAGTAGGGTTTATTAATGAGCCTGCCATCGAAGGAATGATCAATGGAGTTTCACTTCGACTGACCTCTTTGAAAGAAAAGGAACCTCACGATCACAATGCCCACACGGGTGGTGTTGAACAATCCTCTGATGATGCGATACATTCCAACGCAGTTGGGGGTATCGATACCCTCGAAGTGGAAGTAACTCATATCGCGTCTGGAATTTCTAAGTTGATGTCACTTAAAGAATCATTTGGAATACCTGGCCAATATGAAGTTGCGTTTATTCCTACATCACCAGGTCCCTACCGCTTTCGCTTTATCGGTGATATCAAAGGGCAGGCTGTCAACGAAATATTTGAATCTGGCAGCAAAACTTTTGATGAGGTGAAATCAGCTAAAGAGATTCAGTTCCCCCTCCAATTATCGGCCCCGCGTGAGACGGAAAATGCTGCTAGAGGAGCTTTAGAAACAGCCAACGAAGCGCGCGAGGATGCCGCTAATGTGGCTAGCTCAGCATCGACTGGAATCTTGTTGGGTGCTATTGCATTGATTTTGGGTGTAGTAGCCCTGTTGTTCGCGGTTCTGGCGTTTCAGCGGCCAGGCAGAAAAGCGTAATTTTCGAATTCGGAGAAAATTATGGACTTGATTACCCTAAATAAATACTACTTTCCGTTATTGCATGGAGCGGGGGGTAAGTATGACGAGCTGATTGTATTCGGCGGTATGGGTCTTATCTTAATCGGTCTAGCGTTTATGTCATGGCGAGCCAGCGAGGCTAAGCACGAGCGACGCCGAAAAAGGAAGACGAAGCGGAACCGTTGATACTTTTATCTGATCATAATCGTGTTCGGCGAATTCTTCTGGCTATGCTTACAGGAGCCACTTTACTTGCGTTGTTTGCTTTGGTTACATCGAGAGCCGATGCACATGCGAATCAGATTAAATCGAGCCCATCCCCAAATAGTGAGTTAGAAGTCGCACCTGACCGGATAATTGTCTGGTTCAGCGAGTCAATCGAAGAATCTTTCAGTGAGTTGACTGTTCTAAATGCAGCAGCCGAACGTGTAGATCTGAATGATTCGTCTATAGATTCGTCTGAACCTTCTGTTATGTCCGTTAGTCTTCCACCACTCGAAAATGGAACGTATACGGTCGTCTGGAAAAATCTTTCATCAATCGATGGTCACAAGGTTGTTGGGTCGTTTGTATTTGCGGTTGGAGAATCACTGTCAGCTCATGCTCAAATCTATCCAGATGAGCAACCCCTCCTGCAAACGGTTGTTGATCCGTGGCTCCGGTGGCTGATTTTTATTTCAGTGGCGTTGGTCATAGGTGGATTGACTTTTGAGATGTTGATAGGCATTCCGACTATCTACAGTGATCCTGCGAAACAGAGTTGGGCGTCTGCTGCAATAGTGGCTTCCGCATTCTGGTCTCGTATTGCTGCTGCTTCGATGATCGTTTTGATACTTGCTTTGGTTGGTCAAATTCTTCAGGCGGTGAGTGTTGTTTCAGGGAGTTTCAGTCTGATACCTGATTTGGGAATTCTCAAATCCGTGGTTCTCGAAAGTGGCTGGGGACGATTGTGGATGTATAGGGCTATTGTGGCGATAGGTATGGGAGTGATGTTCTACGCATCCATACGTATGAGTACGTCAGAAGAGATCGATGAAGAGAATCAAGACGAGCCTGCAGGATCACTCGTTGGGGATTCTCCAGCGACTCAAGTCGTGATATTTCTTGGTCTGGTTTTCCTAGGCTTGACTGCTATGAGCGGTCACAACGCAGCATCTCCTGTCGAGATAAGAACCCTTGCCATAGCTACTGATTTTGTCCACCTTGTTGCATCAATAGTTTGGTCAGGGGGGGTGATATACCTGACTTTCAGTGTTCCAATTTTTATTAAACACCTCGGTAAAGTCGGGGCTTCTAAGTTATTTGAAACGGCTATAGACAAATTCACCGTACTTGGCATACTCAGTGCCGGGATACTCGTAATAACAGGACTTTTTTCAAGTTATATGCAGGTGACCAACCCTGCGGCTTTGGCAACTCCATACGGTTGGTTTTTGCTAGCCAAGTTGGTGCTCCTAATACCGCTTTTTACTCTTGCAGGTTTTAACGGATTTAAGCTTGTAAGGCGATTCAATTCTGATGGCCAGAGACTTTTGAGTAGATCTTTGGTGGCCGAATCATTGATCGTATTGCTGGTGTTTATTGCGGTAGGTTGGCTTGCAAGTTTGGAACCTGCCCGACAATACGCCGGTCGAATGGGTATTGGTGTGGCAGATGCCGTTGTCCATAGCGATCGAGATACGGACACTCATTTTAATGTCATTATTCATCCATCTGAAGTTGGCGAAAACGACGTTACTGTTCAGCTATCTGAACCTGGAGGCGAAGTGGTTCAAAATGCTGTTGATGTACGCGTGCGTCTCAAATTTGTTGATGATGATCTGGGTGAACAACTCGTCTCTTTGGAAGATAAGGGTTGGGGCACATGGCGTTTGAAGGATGCTCGACTGAATATAGCGGGGGAATATCAAGCTGAAGTTCTTGTACTGCGATCCGACTCTTTCGATGCCAGAACCGCGTTTAGATTTAAAGTCTTTTCCTCAGATATAGCTACCGACACGATTGAGCCTGATACCGACACTGCGAACCTGCTGTTTGGATTACAGTTGCTGATTATTGGCGGCCTTGTGGCTGCTGTTGCATTTAGAGGAATATTGGCTTCCTCGGTATTCAGTTATTCGGGTGTGCAATGGAGCATGTTCACTCCGGGGAGCATTGTTTTTGTGCTGGGCCTGTTGATGTTATTGAATGTTCAGGTTTTGCGTATTGGGTTTCCCGAGAACATTCGAAATCCCTTTCCTCCGACCTCCGAGTCAGTTGCAATAGGGGAGCCAATATACGTCGGTGTTTGTGCGTCCTGTCATGGTGATAATGGTCTTGGTGATGGCCCTGCTTCTGTCGCTCTTGAGAAGAAACCATCCGATCTTTCGGTGCACGTTCCTCTGCACAGCGACACCATTCTCTATGAATTTATACGCGACGGAATTGGGGTAGGAATGCCGGCACAGGGTGAATTACTTAGCGAGGATGAGATATGGCATCTGGTGAATTATCTGCGTGCAAATTTCGATAATCGCTGATCAATTACTCTGATTTATCTTATGTCTTAGCTGTCATTTGTGACTGCTGCGCCCGAGGCGATTAAATCTTCAATATTTTTCTTGCTGTAACCGGCATTCATCAGAACTTCTCGGGTGTGTTCGCCGAATAATGGCGCGGGTTTGGTAATTCTGCCTGGAGTGCTGTAGAGCTTAGCGGCCAGTCCGATGTTTGTTATTTTCCCGGCGGTTGGATGGTCTAAACTAACTTTCATGTTACGTGCTTCAACTTGCGGGTCGTTCCAAACCTCAGAGATATTTAAGATCGGGCCCGCTGGCACACCTGACTTTTCGAGAACCTCCAACCATTCACTTGAATTTTTGGTTGTGAGAGTTAGCTCTAATTCCGCTTCGAGTGATTCTCGATTTACTAATCTGCTCGCATTGTCTTTGAACTCGTTTTGTGCGATCAGGTCACTACGTTCGATGGCATTAGCGAACCGCTCCCAGTTAGATTGATTTGGTGCTCCGACGTTTATATGGCCGTCCTTTGTCTTCAGTGCCTGATACGGAGCCGAATTACGGTGAGAGGAACCAAGCGGTTCCGCTATATCACCAGTAGCAAAATATCCGGCAGATTCCCAGACCGTATATGCAATGGCTGCCTCCAGAAGCGAAATCTCCAGATATTGGCCTTTCTTCGTCCGCAGCTTATTGATGTAAGCTGTCAGGATGCCATATGTAGCAAACATCCCAGCGTTCATATCCGCAATTGGGACTCCGACCTTTACGGGTGGTGAGTTGGGCAGGCCGGTGATACTCATCAGCCCACTCATGCCCTGGGCGACCAGGTCGAAGCCTCCCCTGTTGGCATAAGGGCCGGTTCTTCCAAATCCAGAAATAGAGCAATAAATAATCCCAGGGTTAATATTTTTAAGATCTTCATATCCGAGCCCCAAACGGGCCATCGTGCCGGTGCGATAATTTTCTATAACGATGTCGGCATCCTTGACCAGTGTTTTCATCGCTTGAACGCCTGATTGCTCTTTGAAATTGAGTACGATGCTACGCTTGTTTCGGTTCATGGCCAGAAAAGCTGCTGATTCTGTATCTATGAATGGGGGGCCCATGCGGCGTGTGTCGTCACCTCCGTTTGGTTTCTCAATCTTGATGACGTCTGCACCCATATCTGCAAGCAGCATGCTGCAAAACGGACCAGCTAGGATCTGTGAACAATCTAGAACACGCACGCCTTCGAGGGCTTCTGGCATGCCATTTGGGTTTGGAAGGGTTTGCATATTGTCCAACGGGAGCTTGTTTGTGAGTAGAGATTGGTAATTTATCGTTTGAAATCCGGTGGTTGCAATGGATATTTGAAATTTTATTCCCAAAAATCATGCCTTGTTGGATTCGTGACGTTAGGGGCGTAACTTAAAAGTGTCTGCGATAATCCACAGATATTCATGCGAATCACGGTTGTTGATCGAGATATTTTGATCGTCTGATCTAAGGAAAAAGATATGTTCAATCTTGAAGGTAAGGTAGCGTTCGTAACTGGCGGTAATGGCGGTATAGGGCTGGGTATGGCCAAAGGATTTATTGATTATGGTGCATCTGTTGTGCTTGCCGCACGAACAAAATCGAAGTTAGATTCGGCTGTTGCTGAAATTTCTGATATGGGTGCATCTGAGAGAGTTTTGGCAGTTCAGTGCGATGTGACCGATCGAGATTCTGTTCAGGCTGCCCTCGATTTGACGATAGAGAGATTTGGCGGTGTGGATATCGTGGTGAATAACGCTGGGACTAACAAGCGGGCAGATGAGCCACACCTTCTTTCAGATGAAGACTGGCGAGATGTGATAGATACTAACCTCACCAGTATGCACACAGTTACATCGCTCGCGTTCCCACTCATGAAACCGCGTGGGGGTGGTAAGTTCATAAATATTGGATCGATGATGTCGATATTCGGTTCTTCCTATGCACCTGCCTATGCAGCTAGTAAGGGTGGTGTTGTTCAGTACACAAAGAGCTGCGCCGTGGCGTATTCCAAGTACAACGTTCAGGTGAATGCAATTCTGCCGGGCTGGATAGTGACTGAGATGACCGATGAATTTGGGCGTCTTTTCCCTGAACGATATGCCGCTATAGAGGGGCGAACACCATCTGGTCGTTGGGGGCAACCTCACGATCTTGCAGGTACTGCGGTATTTCTCGCATCCAGTGCATCTCAGTTTGTATCGGGAGTGTCGATACCGATAGACGGCGGGTACAGCGTACAGTAGTAATCTGGGCAGGAATTCGCTCGTGTAACTGATGAGATCTACCGAGTTCTATGGATTTTAGGCTCTGGGTCTTTGCTGTATCTAGGACGTTATGTCTGGCTGCCTGAAAATTTTTTCGCGATACCAGCGAAGTTCTTCGAGACTTTCTTTTATGTCGTCCATTGCCAGATGGGATTGTTTTTTCGTGGGTGGTCTGAGTGTTTCCGGGTACCAACTTTCCACAACTTCTTTGAAGGATGAAACATCTATCATCCGATAGTGTAGATACCCCTCTAAGGTTGGCATTTCCTTATGTAGAAAACGTCGGTCGACCCAGATCGAATTACCGCAAAGTGTTGCACTATTCTTATCGGCCCATTTTCTGACGAATTCAAGAGTTTGTTTTTCAGCTTTGGCAACAGTGACTTTGGATTTTTCTACTCGCTCTAAAAGACCAGAGATTTGGTGTTGTTTTGCGGGCCAGTCTTCCATTCTCGACATTTCTTCTTGCGTTCGCTTTATAGCGATTTCTGGCCCTTCCGCCAGGACGTTTAGTTGAGTGTCCGTTACAAGTGAGGCAATTTCGATAATAACTTGTTCATCTGATAGGCCGGTCATTTCTAAATCGACCCAGAACAGGATTCGTTGTTTTTTCATAACTTGATTCTAAGTCAGGTCGAAGAAGTTCTGTTCGTATCGTGTCTAGTTGCGTTTGTTTTATTAACAGGATTCAGGATACGAAACAGCGGATTCCGAATATTTAATTGGAACCCGCTGTTTTTTTACTTCTGTTCAACCTGATGCTATCGAATTTATGAATTTATTCGTTGCTGCTGCCCGGCATGTCAGGTAAGAAGGCGTCGAAGCTTCCGACGCCACCCTGTTTCTCGAGTTCTTCTGCATTCTCAAGTGCACCTGAGATTACGTTTAGAACACCGAACTCGGCCTGTCTGTCGAGGTCTCTGACGGTTGCCTGTAATTCTTTAAGTTGTGCAGTTAGTGCGCTTTGTTGCTCGTAAAGAACTGTTAGGTCGTCCCACTTGCCTTCAATTTCAGCATCGAGTTCTTTTGCTTGTGTTTCCAGAGGCTGGAATTTTTCCATGCGTAGTTGGTCTGTTTGACCTTCGAGCTCGGCCTGTTTGGCTTTGCGCTCCTTGCGGAACTCATCGTCAAGTTGGTCGCGCTTTTCGTCTAGAGCATACATCTCTTGTTCGATCTGGTCCCTGATGCCCTTGCCTTCATCTTCCGCTTTTTCCTTTATCTCTTTTTCTTGCTTTTCTACATCCTTCTTTGCTTCGCGTTTAAATTCCCCCATTTCCTTCTTCATTTTTTTGCTGAATTCGTTGAGCTCTTCTCGAATAACGTTACTTTCCTCGTTGAGCTCATCGCCGAGTGGCTGAACAAGCATGCGCTCCTTATCGAGGGCCATCTTTTGTTTTCGGATTGGTCGTCCTTCGAGGTTAATTTCTCTCTGACGATCTTCAAGAGGGTCAATCAGATCTTCTATGTCCCTCACCTGTTTCCTGATCTTGTTGCGGCGGTCTTCACCTTCCTTGTGTGCGGCCTGTTCCTTGCTTTCTATTTCTCTTAGTTCAGCTTCGAGCAATTCGGCTTGACTTTCCAAGGCCACTACAGACTCGGGTTTTTCACGGCCCCCGTATGAATCGTTATCGATTTGCTTCAGTGTCTTTCTCAAGTCATTTTCAGCATCCCTGATCTGTTTCTGAATCTGATTTTCAACGTTTTTTACATCTACTTTGTTACTGCCAGAACTAACCTTTTCTTGCAGTGCCTGTTTATCACTTATGTAGGTATTTTCGATCTCTTTCAAGATGGATTCATACTCAGATTTTTTTGTGTATGCGGCCGTAAGTTCCGAGTTTGATCCTGTCGCCTCACCTGCGTTCGCAAGCTGTGTCTCATAATCCGCAACTGCCGCCTCTAGGTTGGCGATCAAGGCCTGGAGTTCTCCATATGTCGGGTTTGGACTTTCTGAGCCATCCAGGTTTTCCGGTGTGTTGGCTAGATTCGATTCTGCAGCGTCTAAAGCGGCCTGCGCTTCATCTACGGCTGCTTTTGCTCCAGCGTAATTAGGATTATCTACTTCAGTAACTGGTTGATCAGGGGCACTTATGCCAACGATTTTTTCTGGTGTCCCATTTAGGGTGTTGGTTGCCGCGTCTAGTGTAGCCTGTGCCGCGTCTCGTGCTGCGACAGCACCATTGTATGCCGGGTTCTTTGTAGATTCCGAAGTTAGGTTTTGCGGGGTGTCTGCAAGTGTGCTTTTGGCTGTTTCCAGATCTGACCGGTTGCTTTCTAAGTTTGCGATTATTGCGCTTCGCTCAGATCCGGTGTCATCACTTGAATCAGGGTTTGCCGCGGACAATTGTTCGATCTCAGCATTTACGGTTTCGAGTTGTGTTAAGTAAACAGATCGATTTTGCTCGAACTGGGTTTCGAGAATTGTAAGTTGTTCAGTTGCTCCCGCAGCAGCGTCATTTGCATCTGCCTCGGCATAGCTGTCTGATCTTAACTTGTTAATTGCTTCCAGTTTTGCCTCGTGATCAGCGTTGGCCTGATTACGCAGTTCTTCCCTTTGACCCCACTGAACATCTTTAGCCTCCTCCCAGGTTAATTTCACCTGTGCTTGGATAGCGCGTATTTCATTCCTTTTATCTCTTCTTTGCTCCTTGTAAGAGACTTCAGGCTTTTCATTTTCTCCTTTGTCCTGCATGCTTCGCTGCAGTGCCTTACGCTGGTCTCTGAGAGGGGTGAGCTCGTCATTGACGGCCATTCGCTCTTCTTCAAGAGCCATTGATGCCAGCTTTAACTCGTTGTTGATTTTGGATCGAGCATTTTGTTCTGTTTTTAATGCTTTTTGCTTATCTTTTACGACGGCCATTCGATCCTGAATTTCCTGCACTAGGACCTCTGTCTCAGCTTCCTTGTCCTTTATGGTTTTTTCTAGGTTTTCGTAAAGTGGTTGGACTTGTTTTTTTACCTCAGCTTGCCTGTCTGCCTTTTCATCTTTTAAGTCCTTCATTTGTTTTTGCAGGGCTTTGAATTGGTCTTCGAATTCTTCCTCGAAGGCATGGCGTGCATCTTCGTCAGCTTCGAATAAACTAGAGAACCTCTTCTTCATCTCTTTTTCGAATTCATTCCCAAGTTCACGACCCTGGTCGTACAGGTCTTCGCGTTGCTGCTCGAGTTCTTCGATCTCACGTTCCAAGGGATCGATTTGTTGACTCAGTATGTCTATCTCTTCCATCAGAGGATCAATCTGTGTGCTTTTGATCTCAAGTACCTGGGTTTTGAGATCAATAGCTTCCTGAGCCTGCTCCGTATCAACAATCCCACAGGCAGTAAGAAATATCGACAGAAGTCCTACCGAGGCAACCTTTACAAGCATCATTAAAATCCTTTGCTGATAGCACGTTACGCTTTATTTATATCTATAGTTCCTAGATCACGTAAATACACAATGCTTGGTGCATATTACGCGCATAAAACACTGCATGGGATACCGCATGCTTTGGAATCTGTATTTATTGATAGAAATAGTCGCCGGTTTCATTAGATCCCAGACGCGAAACTGCGAGCTATGAAAAACAATTCATAGCTCGCAGTTTTTTATTTACTTCGACTTATTGAACAGTTTCGAAGAGTTAGTTTTTAGTCTACTGACCGCCTCCGCCAGGAGGTCCTCCATCGCTACCAGGCATGTCAGGCAGGAAGGCATCGAAGCTGCCGACACCACCCTGTTTTTCGAGTTCTTCCGCAGCCTCAAGCGCACCCGAGATCACGCCTAGAACACCGAACTCGGCCTGTCGGTCGAGGTCTCTGACAGTTGCCTCCAATTCTTTGAGTTGACCAGTCAATTCACCTTGCTGTTGGTAAAGTGTTTCCAGGGCAACCCAGCGTTCTTCCAGTTCAGCATCGAGTGCGTTTGCCTGTTCTTCAAGCGGCAGCATCTTTTCTTCGCGTAGCTGATCGGTTTGATCCTCTAATTCTCTGATTGCAAGTTCGCGGTTTTCCTCAAACTCGTCGCCTATAGTCTCACGACGTTCTTCAAGCTCCCACCGCTGCTCTTCCATTTCATCCTGCATAGCCCGGAATTTCTTTTCGGCGGCGTCTCTTAGTTCCTCACCCTCTCGTTCAACTTCTTTCCACCGGTTACGCTGCCAGTCCTCGAATTCTTTCCAGGCAGTCTTCTCCCATTCTTCTCTTGCCTCATGAATGGGCTCACGCCTTTCATCGAGTTCGTCCCACTGCGGTTGCAGCATCATGCGTTCTTTTTCGAGTGCCATGCTCTGCTTGCGGAGCGGCCGCTGTTCGAGGTCGATTGCTCTCCGACGATCTTCTATCGGGTCCTGTTGTTCCTCAAGAGCTCGAATCTGCGCACGAATCTCTCGCTGCTGGTCTTGTCGTTCCTTATGGAACGCCTGTTCGTCTTTTTCAATTTGCCGCTGTTCGAGCTCAAGTTCCCGAGAGGTGTTTTCCAACTGCTCTACTTCGGCCGGCTTGCTGTTGCCGCCGTATGAATCATTGTCGATGCTGTTCAGTTTCTCTCTCAGTTCGTTCTCTAAGTCTCGAATCTGCTGCTGGAACTGTTCCTCACTATTGTTTAAGTCAACGGGCTGGCCTCCGGATTCGGATCCGGCTCTAACCTTTGCGTTGAGAACATCTCGTTCGGCGATGTAGGTATTTTCCAAGTCTTTTATGATTGCCTGGTATTCCACTTGCTTAGTGTAGGCATCAGTTAGTTCAGGATTGGATTCCGGAGCTGCCCCAGAGCTTGCTGCTTCTTCCTGCGCCAGCATTAGTTGCCTTTCGTATTCGGCTACGTTTTGATCCAGATTGGCTATCTTGGCAGCCAGTTCGCCATGAGCCGGGTTGGGGCCTTCCGTACCATCTATAGTTTCTGGAATTTGCTGTAAAGCAGCCTCTGCTTCTTCCACGGCTGCCTGTGCTTCTGTCGCTGCTGCCTGTGCCGTATCTACAGCGGCCTGAGCTTCAGCTAATGCCGGGTTGGCGGTGCCTACCGGCTCTTCTGCAGGGGTAGCGTTCAGGGCCTCATTTGCGGCTTGCAACGCAGTGTTTGCACTATCCCTGTTCGCAGCGGCACTGTCTCGCGCAGCGGCAGCGCTTTCGCGTTCAGGGTTAGTGGTCGGCTCTGAAGTGATGGTTCTCGGGGTTTGCTCATACTCTGCTTGTGCAGTTTCAAGGTCTGATTGAGCGCTGCTGAGTTGGGCGGTTATCGCGCTTGTGTCAGCACCTCCGCCACTCGATCCTGCATCGCCAGAGAGGCTGCTAATCAACGCGTTTACATCGCTGAGTAACGCGTCGTAAGTAGCTCGATCATTTTGATAAGTTGTTTCTAGACCTTGTAAAGCATCGGATGCGCCTGCGCCTACGTCACTGGCCTCTGCCACGGCGTAGTTTGCAGTTCGGGCATCTTGGATTGCCTGAAGTTTTGCCTGATGTTCGTTTTCGGCCTCGTTACGTTGTTGTTCCCTGTTGCCGAAGTCTATGTTGTGTGCTTCTTCCTGAGCGTTCCAGGCATCCTGGATCATCCTCTGGATGTCACGCATCTGGTCTTGTTTCTGCTGCCTGAGTTCATGGTAGTTCACTTGCCCATCTTGCTGTTCATGGACGGCTCTCTCCTGCTCCCACAATTGTTCCATCTGTTCTCGGAGTGGGTACATCTGGTCTTCAAGTTCCATACGCTCTTCTTCGAGCACCATGCCTGCAAGCTGTATCTCTTGCTGAATCTTGTTCTGGGCTGACTGGGCTTTTTTCAGGACTTTCATCTCGTCGTTAAGGGCGTCTTGTTGCTCATCGAAGACTTCCCTTCCGGCCTCTACTTCTTCTCGTTTCGCCTGCATTTCAACTTCGGCATCATCCCGGAGTGCTTTCATCTGGTCTTCAATAGTGTCCCATTCCTCTTGACCAGCTCGTTCCGCAGCACGCCGTTCTTTTTCCATCGCCTTGAATTCGTCTTCTATCTCGTCTTCAAATTCCCGGCGTGCGTCCTCTTCACTATCAAAGATGATATGGAAGCGTTCTTGCATCTCGTTTTCAAACTGGTGCGACAGATCTCGTGCCTGATCGTAGAGTTCTTCTCGTTGTCGTTCGAGATCTTCGATCTCCTGTTCCAGCGGGTCGATCTCTTGGCCCAGCACGTCGATCTGGTCCATGAGCGGATCGATCTGAGTGGTTTTGATCTCAAGTACCTGGGTCTTGAGGTCTATGGCCTCTTGGGCCGCCTCTGTGTCTACGATTCCACAGGCAGCGAGAAATACGGAAAGAAGTCCTACAGAGGTAGCTTTGACGAGCATTGCGAAACACCTTTGGCTTTTGAAAGCGATTTATTAGGATTGAAACTCTAGTTCGACCGGTGGTATACCCGGCAAACTTAACTTACAAAAAGTGCACTAGATCAATTTAGGTCCGCCAGAGATTATACATCGTTCGGAATTCGTTTAGACATTTCGCACCTGGATTGCCCACCGAACTTGATGTGTTAACTGGTTTTATAAAGTACGGCTTCAACCACCATATAGATATGGGATTGGTAGGCTAGTTAAATGTGTGTGACGTTTTCTAACACCTTGGCCGTTACTTGATTAAATTTTTTTTATTTTTGCTGTTGCTGATGTCTTTGGTTGGATGTCAAGGACCTCCTGGGGCTCCAGGCGCGGTCGGCCCTCAAGGTCCTCAGGGCGATCAGGGCGATCAGGGCATTACTGGTTCTCAGGGTGAAACGGGCGCGGTCGGCCCTCAAGGTCCTCAGGGCGATCAGGGCATTACTGGTTCTAAGGGAGAAACGGGCTCAGTCGGTTCTCAAGGAGATGTCGGTCCGGTCGGTCCTGAAGGCAAGCAGGGTCTTGTTGGTGAAAAAGGGGTTGCAGGTCCTGAGGGTGAAACGGGCCCGATTGGACCTACTGGAACTAAAGGCGAATCAGGCCCGATTGGCCCTCAGGGAAATCAAGGCCAAACCGGTGAGTCCGGATCTCCAGGGCTCCAGGGAGAAGCCGGCCCTGCGGGCGCTGATGGAGTTGACGGACTACCTGGTGTGGCAGGCGATGCTGGGCCACGCGGCGAACAAGGTTTGCCTGGGGATGCAGGGGTAGATTTCAGCGATCTTTTCATTAACGATGAAAAAAACACAAAAGACCATGTCGTTTTTATCAATGCAGGTAGCAGCACAGGATCTGGCGTGTTGATCAGCGCAAATGAAATATTGACTGCGGAACATGTCATAAGGGGTCAATCTCAGGTTTTGGTGACTATACCTGGGCGCGGACTTGTGAACGCAAATGTGATTGGTTGGGATGTTTCTAGGGATCTTGCTGTACTTAATTTTTCTGGCGATGGATCGGAATATATTGCGACTATGTCTACCGGACCTGAGTGGACCGGGGAAAAGTGGACTACAAGCGGCGAAATTGGTAGCCCGGTAGCCGCAATCGGATATGTGAAAACCATATCCTCCTCAGTACCTATGACTAGTTTTGGACATATTTCTACTTGGTGGAGTGTGATGCCCGGAGAGATATCCACAATTGGCTTTGATTCAGCTGTTACTTTTGGGATGAGTGGTGGTGGACTATTCGATATTGAAGGAAAACTTGTGGGTATTGTTATACAGAAGAGCACTCTAATTCAATCTGATAACCGTGCTGTGAGATATAACGAAATTGAGGAAGCGTTACCTGAGCTAAGAGCTGGAGCGCAGAACCCATAAAGTCGTTTGTATTCGATGGGAGGGAGGTAACTATCTGTGTGTGTGTGTGTTTGCTAATTGTCGGGTTGGTGAAGATTAAGTGAAGAAATCAACCGTAATTAGCGGAATTTAGGTGTAGCCTTTAAATGTTGGCCTATACTTTAGCTTCGGGCGGGAGTAGCTCAGTGGTAGAGCATTTGCTTCCCAAGCAAAGGGTCGCGGGTTCGATCCCCGTCTCCCGCTCCAATCTCAATCCGAACTGAAGAAGTCCTTGCAGAAATGCAGGGGCTTTTCGCGAAGTTTCAGCAAAGTTTCAGCAACAGACCCAAATAAATAGCTTCTAATGGTGTCTTTGGTCGTGCCTCAAAGCGTGCGTGTCCAGTTTGAGGATTAGAGGTGACTGGTTGCTGTTCGCTTCGTGTACGGACGACCTATGAGGTCTTATATTTGGGGGTCATCCAAGTAGTCCCAGTCGGGGTTTAGATCCCAACGCACGGTGTCAGCCGGTGAAGTGTTTTTGGCCCAGGGTCTGGTGATTTCAAGATTAGTTGACTGCTCTCGGATTTGAGTATCGATCCATTCAGGGTCCCAGTTATCGAGAATTATCTTTGTCAATCGTCGGGCAACCTCGGCGTGCTCAGGTGCCTCGATAAGGTCGTTTAATTCGTCGGGATCATCGGCGAGGTTGAACAGCTGAGAAGGCATTTGATGGTAGTAGTTCAACTTCCAAGCGCCTTCACGCACCATTCGGTTTTGCCAGATATTTTCACCATCGGAGTGAGCCGGATCGCCAGGTTCAGTGCAGTACTCCGAGAAGGCGATGTCATGCCAGTCCTTGCTTGCTGGATCACTCATGAGCGGCAGTAACGATCGGCCCTCCGAAGAGGGCAGTGCCGGGGATCCCGAAGCGGCAAGCATGGTCGCGTTTAGGTCGAGCTGGCTAGTCACACGGTCAACACGCACTCCCTGCGGCAGTTGCGCCGGCCACGAAACGATCGCGGGAACTTTGACGGAGTCTTCGTAGAACGTCTGTTTCCACCACAGACCCTTCTCACCAATCTGTTCGCCGTGGTCGGCGGTGTAGATAATCAACGTGTTTTCGAGCAAATCATGACGCTTAAGCGTGTCGAAAATGTCGCCGAGCAGCGTGTCGAGGCGAGTCACCAAGGCGTAGTAAGCAGTGCGGCATCGGTCGATTTCTTCTTCGGTCACATCTTCTAAACCAGTGTTGGTTTTCCACCATTTGAGGTAGGGGTGGGTTTCATCTTCAAATTTCCTTGGATGTTTTGGAGGTGGAACCTTTCCGGTGTATTGCTCATAATCGTCCTTGGTAGCGACGAATGGTTGATGTGGGAGCATGAATCCGATTGCTAGGGCGAAAGGTTCATACGAGTCATTATTAGCGCATTCGTTTAAGAAACTGACGGTGCGAGCTGCGACTTCTTCATCATGGACCTGATAAGAATTGAGTCCGTGCCCTGAGAGTTCGAGTGAAACTCTTGCGGGGCCAGCGGTGCCGTGTAGGGCACCATGATCTACATTGTCCTTGCCGAGATGGTTGGGGCCGTGATCACCAACGAATCGTTGGGTGAAACCATGGAGTTGATCTGGGCCGTTAAAGTGCATTCGACCGATCTGTACGGGCTGGTATCCGCCGGCACCCAGGGAATGAGCAAACGTCGGAATGCCTGAATGCAGGAACTGGCTGTTCGTCCAGACCTCGTTCTGGTACGGATGCTGACCTGTGAGCATCGATGCTCGTGAAGGAACGCATATTGGCGATGCACAGTAGGAGTTTTCGAATATCACTCCGCGTGCTGCGAGAGCATCGAGGTTAGGGGTGGAAACTACAGTATCCCCCGAGCAACCCATGACAGCAGGGTTGTGCTGGTCAGACTCTATGAACAGGATGTTTGGCCGCTTGTACATACATAGTCCTTATCTGTGAATTGTGTCAACTTATCCCATCATGAACAGATGCCCGTATTACAGATCAGGTAATGGCACTGTGTCACACGTTTCATGTTGCCAAAGCCGAACGTGTAAAGTATCGGCATATTTAAGCTGTGCGCACTAGCGCTTTGAGAATGTCGTATATGAAATTCCAAATCAAATGTCATGCTGTTATTTCAACGATGATAACGATGACCATTGCCTTGTTTTTTGCATGTACCGTACAGCCGGCAAGTCAGAACTCATCTCCGGAAAGCCCCAAAGTCGACGAAATAATATCTGACTCAGTAATAAACGACTCTGTCGAAGCCACTGTTCAAGCTGAAATGGCTATCCAAGCGACTGTTCAAGCCTTTATATCTGCAACCAGTACAGCACAGGAACCTGTGGATTGTGAGGCAGATGACCCAGACGAATATGGAAACATTGTCCATTGGTGTGATGATGGCTCGCACTGGTGGATAGATTCCGTAACCGGCTATCGATATGAAATGGATGCTGAAGGCAACGGAGTCAGTGATGATCCTGCTGGATATCCAAGATGATCCTGCTGGGTATCCAATTCCAGAACTCTTTTCGAAGGGCAACAATGGGGATACACCTCTGCACAATGCAGCCTTGGGGGACGCTCTGGAGGTTGCCCGCCTGCTGATCGACCGTGGTGCTGACATGGAAGCAAATGTTAACTATGACAGTACAGCCCTGGGCATCGCAATCCAAAGCAACTCTCTTGACGTTGCCTCCCTGCTGATTGAGTTTGGTGCAAATACGGAAGGCCGTGACCTGAGCTGGATGAATTGAAGATTTATGCAATAAAAACGCTCAAAGAAAGGGGAATTTTTGATACGGACAAGAAAGACGAGTAATAGGTTTAAAATACTCCGAACTATTAACACTCGCATGCGCGACGGGACGTGATATTCGATGATCCGGGACTAGATTATGATCTCTCGATTTTTTTGGAATTACCTATTTGGACGAGCCCGGTATCCCCTTGTCCTGGGCGCGCTGTCTATAAGTCTGTTTTTCGTAAATGTGTGGTTTTTTCCGATGCCGTATTTGCAAATCAGCGGAGTAGATCAAGTTGAACTGAGTGCAAAGCCTGGGGACGAAATTCCGGTGCGGGTAGCCGAATTTGATTCAGCGAATGGCTTGTGGAATACCAGCGGTATTCGCGTGGTGTTCCCAACTGAATCTGAGGCAGAGATCCAAGTCGACGTGGTTCCACCGACAGGCTCCGAGTGGACCTGGGAAAACTTCGCAGAGGAAAACAAAATTAAGAGCGTTACTGTTAACGGAATACTGGATATCCCCCGAGATCTGCCGAGCGACGGCAGAACGATTCGGGTTGATGTTATTGGAGCACTGAGTTATTCAACAGTAGATAGTTGGCCGAAGGATGCTGACTTGGCAAATACCCTGTTTGTTACGCTCACGACTCGCCAACATCCGTCGCAAATTTTCAAAATTGTTGAACAAAGAATTAGTGTTGTGTCACTTTATCTGGGTCTCGCTGCCGAAAGTCTCGGAATGTTGTTGCTGGTATGGGGAGCCGTTGCCATCCGTTCTGACCGCAGCACGAATCGAACATTGGCCTACATGCGCCGGACACCAAAGTTGCTCAGAGATCTCCAGCAACTAATCGATGCGAAATCACTGCGCCTTCCCGAGGGTTACTGGAAATCCGGCGCTGTTAACTTCAGTTGTTCCGAATTCGACGCTTTAAGCGTGCGGGTCATGCGTGAGCGGACAAAACTTCAGGCATCTCTCGATGCCGCCGCATCCCAATTCGGTTTGAAGCACATCGGAAATTTGGAGTCTGATCGAATGGATAAAGATCTGGAACTGCAGGAAGAGAATTTCATGTCGGCTTATCGCAATTTGACCATCGCGTTTAAGCAACACCGACAGTGGTATCAGTTTTGGTACTGGGCTTAGCCGCCAGTTGAGGTTCTATCCGATAATACAATTGTTACAACTATGGGTACTGGGCCAAATGGCACTCACCCTACAGTGTGAAAGTACGGCTCAAGCTACCGGAACTCGATGAGTTCGAAAAAGGGTCGCCGATGATCGCCTCGCACTAACACGAATGAATTAGGTGTGGTGCAGGGTGCTGATCGACTTTGTAAAAAAGTAGAAACAAAAAGGGCCCTGCGGTGCAGGACCCTTTTTGAATTGTGCTTTTTTAAGCCTTCTTGGTTGTAAGACCAAGTACACCGACACCAGTAAGTGAGAGGCTCCAAAGAATCCAAGTAATGAATCCTATGCCGTCCAAATCGATAACACCTAATACGCCAATAAAATCCACTATAGCCAGCACACCGAGAATCGCTATAAGCACTTTAAAAATCACGTTACCAGCACCATTTTTGAAGACGAAACCAGCGATGATGAGGAATACCAAACCACTAAGAACATCCGTCATGTTACGCAGAGATTCACTTATGTGCTCCATTGCAGTGAAACTCTCTAGAGTGGTCTCCTCTGGTATCAGCATAAACATGGTCAGATTGGCCAATAACAACGCAAGCATCGTTATTAGCAGAATGCGGGTGTACATAAACCATTCCTCGGAAACCTTCACAGCCTCTGCTACCTGCAAAATTGATTTTGCAAGGTAGGCGAATGCGCCTGCAAAGAGGATTGCAAACAAGGCCAGGAACGCCGCATTGTCCTGAGCTATTTTCAATCCTTCAGCGGGTGTTTGATCGTCACTGAGACCCAGTGTCATTCCGACGATCATAAAACCTAGAATAAACCATAACCCACCGATGATTAGTCCCCAGGACGTTACTTTTGATAATTGCATTTGTTCCCCCAGAAGGAATTATTGCTTGTGTGCTTGGTATGACAAAGCTACAGCAATCTAAAATTCGTTGGAAATTACATTTTGCATCTATCTGATAAGTCTTTGCAGTAATTATTGTTACTGATTTTATTGTTTTAACAAAGCTTTATTACTAAAAACGTAACCATGGGTTAATGATCCTGATCGATCCACACGAAACTGATTTAACCACTCAAATCAATTCCGTAATCACTATTTCACTTTCACCGGCAATTGAGTAGGGAAAGTAACTAATGCCTCAGTCGTGAAATTTGGTCGGGTCGCTGTACCATGTTTGCTCATTCCTTTTCCCACGGAGTTCGTCGTTATGAAGAAGCAGGCAATTATCGGATCAACCATCATCAATGGAACGGGCTCTGCGCCTATACGGAATGGAACCATTCTTATTGAGGGTGGAAAAATCATCGAGGTTGCTAACGCTGATCAAATAAAGTTTGATCCAGATGTGGAACGAATCGATGCTACCGGGAAATTCACGATGCCGGGAATTATTGATTCTCATGTCCATGTCACACCGAACCAGGATGTTCCTGATGACATACGTATAAACCTCCGAGTTGGATTTAATTCGATAAGCTTGCTCCGCCAGTCATTAGGAGCGGGTATTACGACTGTTGTGAGCATTGGCGGTGGTCCACCATCAGTGGAACTGACCAATGCCATCAACGAAGGCTATGTTGATCGATGCGCCAATCAGATCACGGCAGGAGTAGTAAATGCTTCTGGGGGACATGTTCGCGGTCGACATGCCGATGGTCCATGGGAGATTCGCAAGGCCGTTAGAGAACTGGCGTCTGCTGGATGCACAATGATCAAAACAGCGGCAACCGCGGGTTTCCAATGGGAACATGAACGGGTGCATTGGCCTGATTACACGGAGGAAGAATTAACTGCACTTGTTGACGAGGCACGTATGCGGGATATGCCAGTTGCTGCGCATGCGCATGGGCATGAGGGTCTCAAGTATGCGGTTAACGCCAGAGTTCATATGATTCACCACGGTGCATTGATCGACGACGAAGGGTTGGAGGCGATCAATAAGGCTGGTCTCTACTTTGTGCCGACGTTGTTCACAACAAGTATTGGGCGGGTCGCAAAAGTTGAACAACCCTGGACCAAGGAGAGGATGGAAGCTGCTTATCCCATCCACAGGGAGGGTGTTTCCAAAGCTCATAAAATGGGCACCAAAATTGCGCTGGGGACTGATGGCGGAGCCGGTGACGCTATGATCGAGTTATCTGAATTTGTCGATTGTGGGCTTTCACCGATGGATGCTATCGTGGCTGGAACACGTAACACTGCAGATGCATTATCGATTCTCGATAGAGTCGGCACAATCGAGAGTGGAAAAGATGCCGATTTGCTAATCGTTGGCAAGAATCCGCTTAACGATATCAATGTGTTGCAGAATCAAGAAAATATTGAACTGGTCATGACGCACGGAAAGGTGCAAACCACGTCGAACGAAATGAAGGTTTATCTGAACCCGCGCTTGGATGGTCCTCCAAGGCGAATCGTTCGAGTGAATGTTGATATGTAGTTGTTATTGCGCCTACCAAATAGTGAATCTTGTGTTTTCTACGCAAAGGGTCGCCGATAGAGCCAGTGCACTAATACGAATAGGTAGGTGGGTGTCAGGGGGCTGAGGTGGTGTAAATTATCAGCATGTTGAAGTTACGTGGTTAATAAATTTCAAGGAGAAAAAATGAATATTTGTGTCGTATCAACTTTTGACGGAACTACAGAAGATTACATGGGGATGTGGAATTCGTTAGAAGGTGAGAGAAACAAAATAATTTCGGATTATGACATTGGTGTGGTAAGAGATGGGAAAATTATTTTGACGATGAATGTAATCGATATGGATTTGTTACAAGAAGTGATGACATCTGAAGATATGCAAGCATGGGATAAAAAACACAATTGTGTGGATGTAATTTATTCTTTAGAAGAACAGAGTTAGTTTTTCAAAACCGATAAAAAAGAGCCTGGCACCACGGATACGCTTCTGCCAGGCTCTTTTGAAATAGAGATTATTATCCGATCAGCTTTTTTACTTTCTCCACGTCACTTTGGCTAAGGATTCTGAATACTTTGCTGCCTGGGTCTTCGGCAGCAAAGCCACTTACAGCCATCCGACCGTTTTTCATAGTGACTAACTTAGGGTCTTTAATTTCAACTACTTTTTTCAACTTGACGGAATATGCCGTAAGTTTGTCCATCGTAATTTCCTTTCAAGAGATACATATTCATAGGTACAAAAAGTATTTGTACCCAGATGCCACACTCAGATATTTCTTTTCCAAGCTCATATCGTTTGGCGTTCCGGGCCTACGTTGAAACAACAAACAACGCAGGCCCAGATATACCCATCCTCAAGCGGGGAATGCCCGAAGTTACTCGCAACGTAGGGCAGCACGAAGCGACTTTAGGTTCTCGTCCATGATCGAGAAGTAAGTCTCCCCGCTATCAAATTCAGCAGGCGTCAACGATTCCATTGGGTGAAACGGCAAGATCTCGGTATCAGTCTCAGATGCGACTGACTCGGCTAACTCCTGATTTCCGATAGGCTCTTGCAGAATGTGGCTCACACCGAGAATTTTGATTTCGTCAATGATTTTGGCGATTCGCTGGGGACCTGGTTCAGCTTCCGTGCTAAGGCCGGAGAGTCCGATTTGTTCGAAACTGTAGCGGTCGGCCATATGTCCGTAAGCTTCGTGAGACACGATCACGCGGTCAAGGGCACATGATTCAAGTCCGTCAATGAACTTTTTATCAACTGCTAATAACTCTGCTATCAGCACGTCGGTGTTTTCGTCGTAGGTACTGGTTCCAGCTTGATCGGCATTAGTAAACGCCGCCTGAATGGCGCGTACCTGCTCGACCGCCTCCAAAGGGTTCAGCCATACGTGAGGATCGAGGAGCGTTTCATGTTCGTCACCGTGCTCGTCACCATGTTCATCCTCGTCGTGGTGGTGTGCGCCGATGATCGTTTCGATTTCTTCGATCCCGTCGCCGGCAGCGATCTCTTCAGCTTCGACACGACCGATGACTTTCTCAAGTTCTTCAAGCAATTCATCTAAATGTTCGTCTTCGGCGTGGTCTTCTTGCTGGTTCTTATGGTTCTCGTCTTCATGGTTGCCTTCCAACACGTGAAGAAGATTTTCAATTTCTGAGATGCCCTGTTCAGCGGTGATGTCGCCATGTTCGACCTCTTCAATCACATGGCTCACTGATTTAACCAGCTGGGCTTCTTCACCACCGTGCTCGTCACCATGTTCGTCACCGTGACCGTGAGCGTCTTTAAACTCAATGTCTTCCGGGAGATCAGCAGTCTTGACGACAATCAGTGACTCGCTGCCGGAAGTCGAAATGGCGTCCGCTACCCAGGATTCGAATGCTGGATGGTTGTAGATCAACACATCCGCATCACTAATCTTAATAATGTCACTCGGTGTTGGCTCGAAATCATGGGCATCGACACCGGTCTTTATTATCGACTCAACTGTTGCCCTATCCCCACCCACTCGCTCGGCAAAATAGGTCACAGGGTAGATGGTTGTTACAACATCTAGAAGAGGACTGACATTTGGCTCAGGAGAGAGGGCGGAAACCTCAGCCGTGGTGGCTGAATCTTCAGACGTGCAAGCTAATGCGATCAGAAGCAGAGGCAATATAAGCATTGGTGTATAGCGCTTAAAAAATCTTCGGTTCACTGATGAGTCTCCTTTTGGCATCGCATTGCTGTGAAAGCCGGTCCCCTAATTCAACAACACTTTGCCTGAGTGTTTGTAAAAAGATCAAACCTGTAGCCTGTGATCATAGTTTTCTATCTATGTTCACCATATTAGTTAGGCACTTTGTTGATACTAAGTCTCAATTATAAATGATACATAGTCTCAGTCAATACCCGATGTCATAATCTGATTTTGCCGTGGAATCAGCACTAGTTAGCTGCTAATGGCTGATCCAGGGGGCGATACTGGTTAATGCCAAATACCTAGTTCTTTCAATTGTGCACTCGCTTGTTCTGCCCATCCCTTATTGGCAGCCGGGCTGGCAGGGCTTGGATGCAAAATTTTTCCAATACGAACGTCTAGGTCATCCAGAGCAGCTAAGGCGCGTTTTTCAGCAAATCCGCCTACAGCGATAAGCCATTCTGGTTCCAGGATTTCAATTACCTTATGCAAATGAGTGTCACAAACATCCATTAGCGGTGCAGCTTCGTCAGTAGGCAGTTTGTCTGGCGTTCGGTTCTTCCCACTTTCTTCCATGAAAACCAGAGGGCAGTGGTTGACAATAAAGTGATCGGTGAAAAAGGCATCGGCTGAGCTAAAACGCTCGGCAAAGAGGCCCCATAAGCGGCGGCCACTTACTTCACTCCGTCCACACGTAAGACCTTCAATAAGTCTTTTAGGATGTTCGTTTGCTGGTTTTGAAATGGGCGTATTGATTCCGATCCAATCACGAACGGCAGAAACTTCGCCAAAAGGCACCCCTGTTTGCGCCATGCCGAAAGGACCAGGGTTCATTCCTAGAAAAACAACCTTCTTTTTGTTCTTGGCAGCTCGATTAATGTATTGCTTGTGAGCGTCCCATGCATATTCAAGAGGATTGTAGACATGTGTTACAGGCTCGCTGAATTTCAGAGTATTGCAAGCTTCGCTCAAACTACGAGCTGCGGCTTTGATGTTTTTAGACAGGATCACGGGTGGCCGTTAAAACTTTTGAATTTAAAAGGGTAAATCATATGCAGCTCACCGGACTTATAGCCATGCCTTACACACCGTTAGATCACTCAGTGGGTAGTGCTGAGTTGTGACTTCTGTAAGTCACCCAAAATATTATCTGAGCAATTCCTACAAAGGATTACAGAATGGACTAACTTCGACCTAGGCCGTGATCCTTTTGTGACAGGTTAATTGATACGATAACGGTTCAAAAATGGAGGAAATTTTTATGGATAACAAAGAATTGATGGGCTGGATGAGTATGCGTACCTGGCACATATTCGCAGTTTTGATTCCCTTTTTCGCGCTTTTTGCTCCACTAGTGATCTATGTTGGGTCAGTAAACAGCGATTTTGACGTTCCATTGATGATTATGTCTGTGGCTTTCTCGATTATGACTTTGATGATTACCCTGTCGGGGATTATGGACATGAAAGTGCTTGTAGGAGAAATGACTCCTGAAATGGCTGAATCTAAATGGGGTCAAACCTTCAAGGGTTTCGGTGCATTTGCAGCAGTTTTCACTGTTCTGATATTGTCGGTTCCTGTTGCTCATTGGATTGCTTTGATGGGATAGTTCTTACTGTTCTGATACTGTCGGTCCCTGTAGCTCATTCGATTACTTTGGCTGATTAACAAATCTGAGAATTGGAAATATGAAATCCGAAGTATTAATCGCCAGCGCCGCTCGTACGCCACTCGGTAAGTTCAGCGGTAGCCTTTCGAGCACATCAGCCACGGATCTCGGCGGGATTGCTCTCGCCGCGTCCGTCGAACGGTCTGGAATCGCTGCGGAAGATATCGAATACACGATCATGGGCAACATGCTTTCTGCCGGACTTGGAATGACACCGGCCAGACAGGCAGCTATCGCAGCTGGGATTCCCGAATCCTCCTCAGCACTCACAGTCAACAAGGCCTGTGCATCTGGTATGCAGTCGGTAATCCTTGCTGCGCAGTCTATTCAACTTGGTGAGGCAGACGTGGTTGCGGCTGGAGGAATGGAGAACATGAGCCAGGCTCCACACTTGTTACTTGATAGCAGGACGGGGCAGAGGCTTGGTGACGCGAACCTGACGGATTCGATGATTCATGATGGCTTGTGGTGTCCCTTCGAAAACCACCACATGGGTAGTTCCGCTGAGGCCATTAACGAGAAATACGACATTGGACGAAGGCGGCAGGATGAGTTCGCTGAACGCAGTAACGTACTTGCATCCTCTTCGACCGCCGAGGGATGGTTCTCGGATGAGATCACACCAGTGAATGTAAAAGGTCTTCGTGGAGATGTAACGGTTGTAGACACCGACGAAGCGCCAAGAGCTGATACGACGGCTGAGATTCTTGCCAGGCTACGGCCTGCTTTTCCTCCGGGGGAGACCATTACGGCAGGGAACGCTTCCAAGATTAGTGATGGTGCAGCGGCCACGATCGTTATTTCCGATAGAAAGGCTGGTGAATCTGGCGTTAACGTGCTTGGTCGAATTTCGGGCTATGCTCATGCTGCCAATAATCCAGGAATGTTGTTTGATGCGCCTAAACTGGCAGTTGCCAACCTGCTGGAAAGAACCGGAGAGACCCTCGAAGAGTTCGACATGATAGAGGTTAACGAGGCTTATGCAGCGCAGGTGCTTGCCAATGGTGATGCGCTTGGCTGGGACGAAGAACGTGTTAACACTCGCGGGGGTGCCGTGGCGTTAGGACATCCGATCGGCG
>Ga0315338_1001229_pt1 | contig 34908 bp, 31 predicted proteins | sample ASW8metaG_FD_204518 | JGI IMG/M metagenome (GOLD analysis project Ga0315338, IMG submission 204518) | Ammonia-oxidizing marine archaeal communities from Monterey Bay, California, United States - ASW #8 | ecosystem: Environmental > Aquatic > Marine > Coastal | place: USA: California | collected... | reverse complement strand
GTTGTCGAGGCCATTTATTGTCCCGCGTTTTATACAGTTTGACCGTTGAGCACGATCTGTCGCTGGTTGGCATAGCTATATTGCTTTGCACGCTGACGGCTATGGCTGCTGTAACAACGATGTGTCGTGCCTTGGTCGCGCGAGATCATCGGCGATTGAAATGGCTTTTGAGCGCCTCCATCCTGACAGGGCTGGGAATTTGAGGCACTCACTTTGTCTGCTTGTTGGCGTATGATGCCCCAATTCCAATCCGCTACGAACGGATAATGACCGGCCTGTCCCTCGCGGTCATGATCGTTGCTTCCATTTGTGGTTGGTGGGTGGCCTCGCGGTCCAAGCTGAAATATTCCGGTCTGATCGGCGGTGGTGTTGTCGGAGCGGGCATGGCGAGCATGCATTTCGTCGGCATCGTGTCGATGGATGCCGGTGCTGCCGTCTCTTTTGACCGCATGTCGATCTTGGCCGCCACATTGATTGCCATGCTCTTTGGCGCTGTGAGCGCACGGATCGCGATCAGCAATCAAAGAATGAGCGCAAATTTGTTTGCGGCGTCATTATTGGTTGTCGGGTTTGCGAGCATGTATTTTACCGCAATGGCCGGGATGACGCTGATTCCAGAAGTGCCTGCGCGACTGGTATTCGGCGCAGGCAATGCCAAGGTCATGGCCCTCACGGTGACGATCGTTGTAATGTCCTTGGTGGGTTTTGGTTTGATTTTCGCGCTGTTTGATTTTCATCTCGGCGGGCGAAGACAGGCGGAAAACAAGCGGATCCGCGCCTTGGCTGATGCTACGTTCGAGGGTTTGATAATCGTGCGAGACGGGCAGATACGCGACGCCAATATCCGGGTTATGGAGATGTTGGGGCTGAAGCAGGAAGACCTTTCAGGCCGTCCGCTGAGTGAGATTGCCGTTGATGCCCAGTCCGTGAATATCATGGCAGAAGCCAATGATATTTTGCCTCGAACGGCGGGTCTGCGCTGCAGCGATGGTACGGAAATGATCGTGCAAGTGCTGGCGCGGCAGATTGATTTCGATGGTGAGGCCGCCCGGATAATCGCCCTGCGTGATGTCTCGAGTGAGGAAAAAGCCAAGGCGAAGATCATGCACATGGCCCATCATGACGGGCTTACCGGTCTGCCCAATCGATCGCATTTCTGCGAGCAGCTCGAGGCCGCTTTAAAAATCGCCTGGGATGATGGGACTGAAGTGGCTGTGATGGTGTTCGATCTGGATCGTTTCAAGGACGTGAACGACGTGCATGGCCATGCCACCGGCGACGCTTTGCTGATCGCTGTCGCTGAGAGGTTTCTGCAAGCTCTGCCGGAAGAGGCCTTCGCATCGCGCCTGAGTGGTGATGAGTTTGCGGTTATTTTGCCAAACGTAACCGACCGCGTGGCAGCTGTGAGCGCTGCGCAGCATGTTGTTGATACAATCGGCGCCCCACTCGACATCGGAAATGTGCATATAAATGTTAGCGCATCCGGAGGTCTCACCATGTTTCCACTGGACGGTGAAGCTCCGGATCGTCTGATGAACCAGGCCGATCTCGCTCTTTATCGCGCCAAGAAAATGGGCCGAAACTGCGTTTGCGAATTTGACCCAGAATTGGGAGCATTGACCCAGGAGCGTCGCTTGATCGAGAACGATTTGGTGAACGCCGTCGAAAACGACCTGCTGGAATTACACTACCAACCACAGGCGGCTGTTCGATCAGGTGAGGTTGTCGGTTTTGAAGCGTTGGTACGATGGAATGATCCGCAACGCGGATTTGTTCCGCCGGCAGAATTTGTGCCCATCGCCGAGGAAAACGGTCTAATTCTCAAGATTGGCCAATGGGTGTTGGAACGAGCCTGTCGCGATGCCATGGCCTGGCCCGACGAACAAAGGGTGTCGGTCAATGTTAGCCCGGCTCAATTCAAGCAGGGAAATGTTGTAAATACGGTTGAGCAAGCGCTCAAATGTACGGGGCTGGATCCAGCGAGATTGGTCATCGAGATTACAGAGGGTGTTCTCATCGATGACGAGGCGCGTGCTCTCAAATTGCTGCGTCATCTCAAATCACTGGGTGTTAGCATTGCCATCGATGACTTCGGCACCGGGTATGCGTCCCTGAATTATTTGCGCGCCTTTCCCTTCGACAAGATCAAAATTGATCGCGCTTTCATGACCGGCATCCAAAACGATTCCGAGGCCCAGATCATTGTTCGCGCAACAATTGGACTGGCGCAGGATCTCGGTATGGGGGTCGTGATTGAGGGCGTCGAATGTTTCGACGAATTATCCGTGCTCTATGATCAGCCGGATGTTCTGTTGCAGGGCTATTTACTTTCGCGACCGATTACCTGTGGTGAAATTTCCGATTTCCATGAATCCTCGACTGGCTTGCGCAAGGAAATCGCTCGAACCTTCCAGCAAGATGAGAAGATTGATGACGGCGCTGTCACGCGACACAGTCGCGCGAGGAATCCGCGCAGCGCCGCGTGACGCGCGCTCGAGCAGGTTTATCCTCTCAAAACAGCCCCGGTTGTGCGCGGCTGCCATACGGTCTTTCAAACTGCGCGTAATCCATCGTCCGGGAGCTCTGATTTAGCCTATGTCGTTTGATCGCGGCAGAAAATCGTTGCGAGATGAGACGAGCGAGTGGCCCGGTTCCACGACCCCGAGTGGCCCAATTAGAATCATAATCCCGTCCGCCCCTTGTTTGTCGGATCAGGGACATCACTCGAGCCGCAGAGTCGGGTCGCTTTTCAGCCAACCAGCCAACAAACAGATCCTTGATTTCCATCGGCAGTCGCAACAGAACATAACCCGCGCCACTGGCCCCGGCCCCAGAAGCGGCCTCGAGCAAACTTTCAATTTCGTGATCATTCAACGCGGGAATGATCGGGGCCATCATGACGGTGACGGGCACGCCCGCTTCATTCAGCTGTCGAATTGTTTCCAGCCTGCGGTGGGGCGCAGCAGCACGGGGCTCCATGTCACGAGCCAGTTTGCGATCCAGCGTGGTGAGAGAGATCGCGCCGCGCGCCAGCCCTTGCTCGGCCATCGGGCCCAGAATATCCAGATCGCGCAAGACGAGGGCCGATTTGGTGATGAAGCTGACCGGATGCTTGTAGCGCGCAAACACTTTGAGAATATTGCGGGTCAATTCCAGCTCCCGCTCAATCGGTTGCCACGCGTCTGTATTCGCCCCGATCATGATCGGCTTGGGGCGATAGCTGGGGCGATTAAACGCTTCTTCCAATAACGCTGGCGCGTCGGGTTTGGAAAAGATCACGCTCTCGAAATCCAGCCCCGGCGAATACCCCCAATAGGCGTGGCTGGGCCGGGCATAGCAATACACACAGCCATGTTCACAGCCACGATAGGTGTTGATCGATTGGTCAAAGGCGATATCTGGCGAATTATTCTTCGAAATGATCGACCGCGAGGCATCCTTCAGCACCACCGTCGCCAGTTTCGGGGCCGCTTCATCCTCCTCGGTCCAGCCATCATCAAACGCTTCGCGCTCATAGGCCTCAAACCGACCTGTTGCGTTAGACCGAGCACCCCGACCCCGAGGCCCGGGGCGATGGGTCATGGGGGTCTCCTGAGAGGCATTAAGGGCAAAGCCACCGGGGCGCTCGGTCATGTTTCAAGTATGTTCATGGCGCAGAACAAAGCAAGAACAAAATGTGTTTTATCGGACAATAATTTCAGTTGTCTCGTTGGGGTAAATCGCTAACCTCTTGGCATGCCTACAATATCCGACATACCCACGCCTGTTCGCGAAGAAATCCTGCGCCGTCTCGCACGCATCGAGGTGGAGGAGGGCGTGCGCATCGTGCTCGCAGTCGAGTCCGGAAGTCGGGCCTGGGGATTTCCCTCTCCGGACAGTGATTATGATGCGCGTTTTATCTATGTGCGCCCGCGCGCCGACTATCTTCGTCTCAACCCCGTGCGCGATGTCATCGAGCGACCCATACTGGACGATTACGACGTCAATGGCTGGGACGTGCGCAAAGCGCTGCTGTTGATGCGCAAACGTAACCCCGTGCTGCTGGAATGGCTCAACTCTCCGATCATTTATCGAGAGAGCACATGGGTGCCAGATGCCATACGAAAACTGATCGGTCTATTCGAAGGCGACGACGTGGCGGGGCACTATCTGGCGCTCATGGAAAGTCAATTAAAGCGACACTTTTCCAGCAATAGTGAGAAACGCATCAAGGCGTATTTCTACGTGATCCGACCGGCAATGACACTGCGCTGGGTCAGGCAGAATAACACCCCGCCGCCGATGGATTTGCCGGCTCTCATGGCGGGCATCGAATTACCGGCTGACGCGCGGGCAGAGATCGAAGAGTTGGTCGCTAAAAAGCTCGAAACCAAGGAAATGGGAGCGATGAAACCCATCCAGGTAATTGACGAATTAGTCCTCGCCGAGCGTGATCACTGGGCCGGCAAGCGACTGGGCTCGGGAACGTCAGCAGCGCTGGACTCGGCGACGGACGCATTGTTTCTGGAAATTGCAGAGCGGGGGGCGGAGTAGTTTAGCGGTAGCAAATGCCGGCTTATTCCGCTGCGATCTCGCTCATGTGAGCCTTCAGCGCCAGCAAATCGGCCCAGGCCAATCGCTTGTGTGCCGGCTGCCGCAACAAATAAGACGGATGGAAGATCGGCAAACACGAAAGTTTGTTGTTCGAGGCCTCGCCGCCAGCATCCTTCACCGCATATTCCGTCCATTTGCCGCGCAATTTCGTAATCCCGGCCTCAGCCCGCAACAGGCTTTGCGCCGCCACGCCGCCGGTCAAAATCAGTACATCCGGCTTGGCCAGCGCAATATGTCGCTCGATCAGCGGCAGGCATACCGCGACTTCTTCCTGCGTTGGATTGCGATTACCCGGAGGTCGCCAATTGACGATGTTCGAGATGTAGAGATCGTCCTCACCCAGCCCGATCGAGGCAAACATCTTGTCGAGCAATTGTCCCGAGCGGCCAACAAAGGGAATACCGCGCTCATCCTCGTCTCGACCTGGAGCTTCGCCGACAATCATGATTTTCGCAGCCGGATTGCCGCGGGAGAACACGGTATTGCGCGCTGTGCGTTTCAGCGTGCAACCTTCGAAATCCTCGATGATCTTGCGCAGGGCTTCGATGTCGTCAGCCTTTGCGGCAGCCTCGCGCGCGCTCGGGCCTGACCCTGCGCTGTCTCCAAAGCCTGCCGCCTTCGCTGCCGCCGCGGTTGCGGCACGCGGGGCCGGACTGTCGTAAACCGGCTCACGCGAGTGCGAGGCCTGTGTTTTTGCCGGGGCAGCCGCCGCACGCTCCGCCCGAGGTCGCACAATCGGCGCATCCAGCTCAATCCCGGCATCCGCCCACCAGGCAATCAGCGCCTTCAGCGCACGCTCGTTGGATTGGCTTAAGTGTTCTGGTGAGGGCATAGCTTACGTTAACGTCAATGTTCAAAAGCACAAAATGTGCGGGTGCGCACTCTGGATGCAGCGCAAATCCTAAGCTATGACCGTCACGTATCAAGCCGTGTTTGTGCTGATTCTGACGATTTTGAGGGAAGCTGCCTGATGACCGATGCCGCGAACGAAGTTGAATCCATGGAATATGATGTGGTTATCGTCGGCGGTGGGCCCGCTGGATTGTCTGCTGCGATACGGCTCAAACAACAGGCCGAGGCTGAAGGCAAGGAAATCTCCGTCGCGCTGTTGGAGAAAGGGGCCGAGATCGGGGCCCACATTCTGTCTGGTGCAGTTATCGACACCAAAGCGCTTGCTGAACTTTTCCCAAACTGGAAGGAAGACGGCGCGCCGCTGCATGACCCGGTGACCACGGATATCTTTCAGGTGCTCGGGCCAGCCGGTTCTATCAATCTGCCCAATTTCGCTTTCCCGCCGCTGATGAGCAATCACGGCTGCTATATCGCTTCGCTCGGAAATGTCTGTCGTTGGCTCGGCGAAAAGGCCGAGGCGCTAGGCGTCGAAATATATCCTGGCTTCCCGGCCGCCTCGGTGATCGAAGAAAACGGCGTCATCAAGGGCGTCATTACCGGTGAATTCGGCCTGGCGCGCGATGGCAGCCACAAGGACGGTTATCAGCCGGGCATGCACTTGCTGGCCAAATACACGCTGATCGCTGAGGGTGTACGTGGTTCGCTTGCGAAGCAATTGATTGAGCGGTTTGGCCTCTCGGAAGGCAAGGAGCCGCAAAAATTCGGCATCGGCATGAAGGAAGTCTGGCGTGTGAAGCCGGAGAACCACAAGCCAGGCCTGGTCAAACACACAATGGGTTGGCCGCTGGATGGGAATACCGGCGGTGGTTCCTTCATGTACCATTTCGGCGAAAACCTGGTCGCCATGGGCTATGTCGTCCATCTCAATTACAAGAATCCATACCTCTCACCGTTTGAGGAGTTCCAGCGTCTCAAAACGCATTTGGCCATCCGCGATACCTTCGACGGTGCGGAGCGCCTGTCCTACGGCGCGCGGGCTATCACCGAGGGCGGCTTTCAGTCCGTGCCCAAGCTGGCCTTCCCGGGGGGCGCGCTGATTGGGTGTTCGGCGGGCGTAGTCAATGTGCCACGGATCAAGGGCAGCCATAATGCCATGAAGACCGGCATGCTGGCTGCTGAGGCGGTGTTTGAAGCTGTAACGGCCGGCCGCGAGGGCGACGAGGTGACGGCCTATCAGGAGCGTTATGACAGCTCTTGGGTCGCAAAAGATCTCAACCGTGTCCGCAATGTCAAACCGCTCTGGTCAAAGTTTGGTGCCGTGCTCGGCGTCATGCTCGGCGGTATTGATATGTGGTGTACGACCCTGTTGGGCGGTTTCTCTGTGTTTGGCACGATGAGCCACGGCAAGACCGATGCACAGAGCCTCGAACCCGCGTCCAAGCACGCCAAAATCGACTATCCCAAGCCTGACGGCAAGCTGACCTTTGATCGACTCTCTTCGGTTTTCATCTCCTCGACCAATCACGAGGAAGACCAGCCTGTACACTTGCAATTGGCTGACGAGACAATGCAGAAAATGTCTGAATTGGGCGAGTTTGACGGTCCGTCGACGCGCTATTGTCCGGCAGGGGTCTATGAGTGGATCGAAGATGAAGCCAGTGGCGATAAGCGCTTTCAGATCAACGCGCAAAACTGCGTCCACTGCAAGACGTGCGATATCAAGGACCCCAATGCCAATATCAATTGGACCACACCAGAGGGTGGTGGCGGGCCGATGTATTCCAACATGTAGTTTTCGCGTTAAGCCTGTTGCCGAGCAAAACGCTTGCGCTGAACGGCTTGGGGGGCGAGCATGGACGCTATGACAAATGTATTGCGTATCATCCTTATCGCCGCGACCGCCCTGACGATCGCCTCCTGCGTCACGTATTATTATGACGAGGAAGTGGAATCTTCGTCCTATGGGGCATTTTTGGCGGCACGTTACGCCGGTGTAAATCGCGACGCTCGAAGCGCTGCTGACTATTATGCCGAAGCCTTGCGGCTCGAGCCCGGCGACCCGATGCTTCTTGATCGGGCCTTTATTACCGCGGTGGTAACCGGCGATCTCGAGCGTGGCGCCGCACTGGCCGAAATTTCTGTCGCTGGCGGAAGCGATCAACGCCTTGCCAGCCTCTATCTCGGTGCCGACCTGATTGCATCGCGGCGTTATGATGAGGCGTTGGAGGTTCTCGAGCACCCTAACGATCAGGGTCAGTTCAATTTGTTCATGTCCGATATTCTATCGCAATGGGCGCTGGTCGGTCAGGGCGAGGACAGTGAGGCGATCAATTCGGCGCAATTCGTCGTGGCACCTGGATTGCTCTCGGGTTTTATGATTTTGCAACGTGCCTTCTTGTTTGAAGCCACAGGACAGCTTGAGGAGGCCGACGCTGCTTATCTTTCTGCGCTGGCGAATTCGCCCTTCCGCCGAATGGTGACCGAAGAATATGGCCGGTTTCTAGAGCAGAACCGGCGCTCGGACGATGCCCGCACTTTGTATACCGCATTCCTGGAGGCCACGCCGGGCGAGCCGAGCTTGACGGCCGCCCTTCAGCGGGTCGAACGCGGTGGCCGCGCGCCCCGTCGGTTAAGTACCTCCCAATTTGCAGCCCGGGCCGGATTCGGGCCCGCTGTTTGGCTGGCTTCGGAAACCAGTATTGATCTATCGGTGATCTATCTGCGCATGCTGCAAAGGCTTGACCCGTCCTACGTGCCGCTCCGCGATCAAATCGCTGGCACCCTGCAGCGGCTTGGCCTGCCGGATGCCGCGCTCGAGGCCTATGCCAGCATCGATGAGGGGCCGTTTGCTCGTGGCGCACGCATCGACGAGATCCTGCTCATTGCGCGTCAATCCCGTATGGAGGAAGCGACCTTTATGGCCCGCTCATTAGTGGAGCGCGACGGGTTTGAAGAGGCGCAATTAATTCTGGCGGATTTGCTGCGCTCGCAATCCCTTTGCGACGAGGCGGTTGGGCTTTACACACATGTGATCAATGCGCGTGCAAGCCGTGGTGTCGCGTCCGACTGGCGGTTCCATTACTATCGGGGGTCCTGTCTCGAGCAGATGGATCAATGGGACGAAGCCGAGCCGGATTTTTTAACAGCATTGGAGCTCTCGCCGGACGAGGCGGAAGTGCTAAATTATCTCGGCTATACTTGGATTGATCGTGGTGAAAACCTGGAAGATGGTTTTGCCATGATTGAACGTGCAGCCGGCATGTATCCGGAGGCAGGCTTCATTATCGATAGCCTGGGTTGGGCCTATTACCGGCTCGCGAATTTCGAGATGGCCGTTATGGTCCTTGAGCGCGCCGTGGTTTTGGATGGCTCCAGTGTGGCGGCCAATATGCATCTCGGTGATGCCTATTGGCGTGTAGGCCGGACTCTTGAAGCTGGTTTTCAGTGGCGCCACTCCCTCGATCTCGACATTGATGATCAGCAACGGGCAGATCTCGAGCAGCGCCTGCAATCAGGCTTGCCGGAATTAGCGCCGGACGATGTGCGTATAGTCCTGCTGGATCCTGAAGCAGACGGCACCATTCAGGACTGATGTAGTCGAAAAGAGTGAGCCCGATCGTGAGCGCACCCGATATCACCGAATTCGCCCCGGCCAAGGTCAATCTGACCCTGCGTGTCGGGAAGCCCCGCAGCGACGGCTATCATCCGCTCGACAGCCTGGTGGTATTTGCCGATTGGGGCGACGAAATAACTGTTCGCGAATCCGACGCGATCATCCTGAGTATGTCCGGCGAGGCCTCTCGGGAGCTCGCCGTAGATGGTGACAATCTGGTCTCCCGCGCCGCTTGCGCTTTGCGCGAGGCCGCCGGTGTCGACGCGGGCGCGATGATTAATCTACACAAGGAAATACCTGTTGCCGCAGGGTTGGGCGGCGGATCTGCCGATGCCGCTGCAACATTGCGGGCCCTTAACCGATTCTGGAATCTCGGTTGGTCGCTCGATCGGCTGGCCCAATTGGCGATTACGTTGGGAGCAGATGTTCCAGCGTGCATTTATTCACGACCACTACGCATGCGAAGTAAGGGTGAGTGGGTTGAAGTGTTGGATGATTTTCCATCCTTCCGCGCCGTCATTATCAATCCCGGCGTCCCAGTTTCGACGGCGCAGATATTCCGGAAATTTGACGCAAATCAACCCGCTGCTCTGGTTGAGGCACCACCCATTGGCAAAGATGTTCTCGCCTGGCTGACCCGCGAGCCCAATGATTTGGAGGCTCCGGCGAAGCGCACCCAGCCGGAAATCGGTGTCGCTCTTGATTGGTTGTCCCAACAGGATTGCGTGAAGCTGGCACGGATGTCCGGGTCCGGAGCCAGTTGCTTCGCCCTGTTTGAGGATTCTGGAAACTCTCGCCAGGTCGCTGAGGATTATCCTCATTTTGCTGTGGAGGTCGGTCTTGCCGGTGTTCGCGGCGGATCGTTGATCTGGTAAGGCTGGCTCATGATTAGCGCCCTATCTCTTGCCTTTATAGCATCTGTCCTGATTGCCGGCCTCGTCCGACATGCCCGTATACTTGATCTTCCCAATGCACGGTCGAGTCATTCCGTGCCCACACCTCGTGGTGGAGGCTTGGGAATATTGGCCGGTTTTGCAATCGGCCTGGCGGCGGTTGAGATGCCATCGGGTGAAGCAGGCAATACACTGCTGGCGATACTCGCAGCAGCCAGCATAGGCGGTTTGATAGGTTTACTCGATGATCTGTTCACCCTCAGCGAGAAGTCGCGTTTCCTGGCAATGTGTCTCCTCAGCCTCGCCCTGTCGGTGTGCGTCGGTCCGGTAACGGATCTGGGTTATGTGATTCCATGGGGTGTTGGGCTGGTTGGTTCAGCACTTTGGGTCTTCACCACCGTCAACACAGTCAATTTCATGGATGGATCCGACGGTCTCATGGTCGCGTGTTTAGGTCCAGCCAGTCTGGCCCTGGCCATCATGGGCGAGGGCGGCGTTGAAGTTGGAAGCTATTTACTTGCCGCGGCACTGGCCGGTTTTGCCGTTTGGAACGCACCTTTGGTGCGTGACCGGGGTCGCCTGTTTGCGGGTGATGTCGGTTCCTTGGCAGCAGCGATGGTGTTCGCCGGCCTTGTGCTGTGGTGGGCGAGTACAGCCAGATCCGGTTCAGTATGGCTGGCCCCGCTTTTGATTATGCCGCTTTTGGCCGACGTCTTGCTGACGATGGCTGCCCGCTTTCGAGCAGGTCGTCGTCTGTTCACGGCACATCGGGCTCATGCGTATCAGTTACTTTTGCGAATGGGGCACTCTCACCGGTCGGTCGCGTGCTATTGGGGTGTTATGAGTCTTGCCTTTGGCGCCATGGCGTTGTCGGGCAATTTGGGGCCGCTATGGGTGAAAGTTTCGGTCTTCGTATTGGGTGTGGTGATCGCCGTGATCCTACACCGTCTTGTACGCAAAAGAGCCCGGGCCGCGGGTTTGGATGTGACGGAATAATAGAGGTCTTGAAGCCGGACCTTAATAGGCGCGCTCGACCACAAAGTCCGCCAGATCTTCAAGCGTCATCCGCCACTTGTTTTTCGGAAAAATAGCCAGCGCCTCACGAGCCCTAGTCGCGTGATCGTGAGCAGCCTGCAGGGTGGCAGATAAAGCACCATTTTCCCGCATGTAGGACAGGGCAATATCGAAATCCCCGTCCAGCTGATCACCTTCGCTTATGGTTCGGGTCCAAAAGCGGGCCTCGTCCTCACCACCGTCACGGCTGCCTGCCTGCTTGATAGACAAGGCAACGGGCAGTGTCACTTTGCCTTCACGAAAATCGTCACCGACTGTCTTGCCCAACGCGGCTTCACGCCCGCTGTAATCGAGTGCGTCATCTACCAATTGAAATGCGAGGCCAAGTTCACGTCCATAGGTCTCAAGCGCCATCTCTTCCGCGAGCGGGCGTTCGGCGACGATGCCGGATACTTGTGCCGCCGCCGCAAATAATGCCGCGGTTTTGGCTCCGATGATCGCCATATAGGTTTCCACCGAAACGCCAATATCCTTGATCGCTGCTAATTGGCGTACTTCTCCCTCGGCAATTGTTGAGGCGGCAGAGGACAAAACGCCTAACGCCTTCATCGAACCCGCTTCCACCATCAAGGTGAAGGAGCGCGCAAACAGGAAGTCACCGACCAAAACGCTGGAGGCATTGCCCCAGATCAAATTGGCGGCCTGCTGTCCACGGCGCATACCACTTTTATCGACCACATCATCATGCAGGAGGGTTGCAGTATGAATAAATTCGACGGCAGCGGCCAGCTTTAGCGGTGCTTCATCGCGATAACCCAGCATATTGGCGCAGGCCACAGTGATCATCGGACGGACACGTTTGCCACCCGCTTCAATCAAATATCGAGCCAGATCGGGGATCAGAGTGACATGACTTTGCATGCGCTCAAGAATGAGCGCATCCACAAGCCGCATGTCTTCATAGACAAGCTGTGCAAGCCGTTCGGCCGCATTGCGTGGCTGCTCCACACGTTTTGCGCTTGTCGCGTCTACGCTCACTATGGCATCCACGTCGGGAGACCCCCTCAAAGCCCCACATCAGGGCCAATTTGTGCAATAATATAAATCAAGGTGGCAACCGGCAACCTTACAAAACGGCGTCACAACAGCGCAGGAGAATTTTCCTATGAAGCAGGTGCTCACAACAACCGATCCGATTGAAATTACTTTCGCGAAATCCTTGTTGGCGGATGCAGGCATTGAATCGTTTGTTTTACACGCAGCAATGTCGAGCATGTATTCCGGTGCGATACCTCAGATCATTTCGGTTATCGATGAAGATGAAGCCCAAGCACGCGCTATCTTGACGGAACATTTGAAGCGTCAGCCATGACTCAACCCGACGGCGTGACCCTGGATAAAATACTGGGGGGGCAGGTTGCGCTCGAACAGGCGGCAAATGGTTATCGGGCCGGTATGGATGCCATTTTGCTGGCTGCGTGTTTGACAGCTGAGCCCGGTCAAAAATTGATCGAATTTGGTTGTGGACCCGGAGCCGTCATGCTCTGCGCCGCGCACCGGATGCCTGAATGCAGCTTTACTGGATTGGACATTGACCCCGAGGCTGTCTCCCTTGCCGAGCGGAATATTTCCATGAATCGACAGCAGGACCGAGTTGCCGTGGTTACGGCCGATCTTGCCGCGCCATTGCCCGCTTCAATCTTATCCATCAAACCCGAACAAATTTTTTTCAACCCGCCTTATTTCGACGACCCCAATAGCTTGCGACTGCCGAAAATTGAGAAGCGTCGGGCCTGGCTGTCCGGAGATGCCCCACTCAAGCATTGGATTCACACAGCGGCGCAATTGATTGCCCCGCGCGGACGCCTGACGCTGATCCACAGGGCCGATGCATTGCCGGATATCATGGCGTCATTGACCGATGTCTTCGGCTCGATTGTCATCAAGCCTGTACAGCCTCGTGAGGGACAGGCGGCCAAGCGGGTCATCGTCACAGCCCGAAAGGCCGGGCGGTCACCTTTGCGGCTGTTGGCACCATTGATTATGCACGATGATAGCCAAACGGCGCATACGTCGGAAGCAAATGCGATCTTGCGCGGGCAAGCGGTTATCGACCTGCGTTGATCGATCCGTTCTTATTCAAATCTCAGAGCTTCAATCGGATTTAATTTAGAAGCTCTATGAGCGGGATACAGCCCAAAGAATATGCCCACCAGGACCGATGCACCAATCGCCAGAAGAATAATCAACGGGTTAACGGCAATCTCCAATTGTCCAACTTCGGCGTAAATCAAGGTGCCGGATATTCCGACCCCGAGTCCGATTACGCCGCCAATCAAACACAAAATCACACTTTCAATCAGGAATTGGTTTCGTATATCGCCGGGGCGCGCACCAATCGCAAGCCGCAAGCCAATTTCGCGTGTTCTCTCGGTGACCGACACCAGCATGATGTTCATGATTCCGATCCCACCAACCAGCAAAACGATAGCAGCACCGACGGCCAAAAGTAGGCCAAGTTGGCTCTCGGTTTCGTTTCGCGCCCGGATGAATTCTGCGAGGCTGGCAACGGAAAAGTCATCGTCAGCGCCTGGTTCAATCCCGCGGCGAAGCCGAAGTAGATCCTGAATGTCCAAAATCACATTATCTATGCGTTCACCCGGTCCGACATCTACGTAAATTGTCGAAACCGCTCCGCGTACAGTCGGCGTTCGGCTTGCACCCAGCCTGGAGCGGACAGTCGAGAGCGGCGCAAAGACGATATCGTCCTGATCGGATCCAAACGATGTTTGTCCCTTGCCCTCGACCGTGCCGATCACCTCAAACGGTACGCCGCCTACTCGCAGGGTCTGCCCCACCGGACTGGCTCCGTCGAAGACCTCCGCGACAATCGTCTGACCCACGACAGCCAGCCGACGACTGGCGCTGTCTTCATCTTCGTCAAACAGGCGACCTTCATCGAGAATCCAGTCTCGAACATCGAAGAATTCGGCGTTTACACCCTGAATTCGCGTTGGCCAGTTCACATTGCCCGCTATGACGCTGGCACTGGTCGAAACTTCGCCCGAGACCCCGCTGACTCCGGAAATTTCATCACGAATGGCCAAGGCATCGGAATCGTTCATCGGGGTGGCTGATCCGGCCCCACCTCGGCGACCGCCAAAAATGCTCGAACCGGGTCGAACGATCAGGAGGTTGGTGCCGAAGCGCGAAATTTGCGCCTCGACGGCTGCCTTCGTCCCTTCACTTATGGAAACCAGAACGATCACCGATGCGACCCCGATGATCACACCGAGCATGGCCAGAGCACTGCGCATCGCGTTGACCCGCAGAGCAATCAGCGCAACCTGGACTGACGCCCATAAATTCATGACCTGTCCTCCAGCACGCGCCCATCTCGAAACACCAATTGCCGTCGGGCATGATCGGCGACCTCCTGCTCGTGGGTCACAAGGATAATCGTGATGCCATCGGCATTGAGTTTGTCAAATACCGCCATGATTTCTGTCGAAGTCTGTGTGTCGAGTGCGCCGGTCGGCTCATCGGCGAGCAGTATGGACGGGTCATTGACCAGGGCCCGGGCGATCGCCACCCTCTGTTGCTGTCCACCCGATAATTGTGACGGATGGTGGCCAAGCCGATCACCCAAGCCGAGCAGTTTCAGGCAGGCGATCGCTTTCTTGCGTCGCTCCGCTGAGTCTATCCCGGCATACAAAAGAGGCAGGGCGACATTGTCGACCGCCGTGGTTCGGGCCAACAAATTAAATTGCTGAAAAACAAATCCGACCATTTGATTCCGAAATCCGGCCAAATTCCCTGGTTCAATCTCGCTGAGATCCTCACCCCCAACACTCAGATGTCCACCGGTTGGGCGATCGAGCGCGCCGAGCAAATTCATAAACGTCGATTTGCCCGAACCGGATGCACCGGTCACCGCAACATAATCGCCAGAATTAATCGTCAGGCTGACACCATCAAGCGCGCGAACTTCCTCGCCACCCATGGCATAAACCTTGGTCAAGTTTCGGGCAGAGATCAGCGGAATTGCGGCCATCAGCGTGCCTCGCGAACGCGGGTCACTACGGTCTCACCGGCCTCAAGTTGACCCCGGACAATCTCTGAGCGTTGACTATCTCCTATACCAACACGCACACGGCGTTCGGCCAAGATACCATCGTCTTGCTCTACCCAGACAGTCGCCGTTCGAGTCTCCTGCGCCTCACGTTGCTGTGTGCGATACAGCTGCATTTGCTCTTCGGTCAAAATGTCTTGCAGAGCACGTGTCAATTCGGCCTGAATGGCGGAACGGTCTGGCCGTTGGCCACTCGATCGGATGCGAGAGAAAATGCCCTGCATCGCCTCACGCGCGGCATCCTGCTGCGCCTGATCCATATTCAGCTGCTCGGCCATGCGATCAATTGCGGCACCGGGGCCGCCTCGACCACCACCACGGCCTCCACGACCAGCGCCGCCCGGTCCACCACCGGCCCCGCCCGGGCCAGCACCGCCGCGTCCACCTTCAGTCGCGCCGTCCGACAGGGGCTGCGTGCGGCCATCCAGGGCCGGGGACGGACGAAATCGCAGGGCAGAGTTGGGCACAGTCAGCACATCGCTGCGCTCACCGGTGATGATATCCAGATTGGCCGTCATACCGGGAAGTAGACGTTGTCCCGGATTGTTGGCTGAAACGACAACTGTATAGGTCACGACATTTTGTAGGGTGATGGGGGCCAGGCGGATCTGGTCAACCTCGCCAGTCATGCTCAGATCCGGATAGGCATCCACTGTGAAGCTGACGGATTGTCCCTGGGCGATCTGTCCGATATCGGCCTCGTCAATCTGTGCATCCACCTGAATTCGGCTCAAATCCTGGGCTATTGTGAAGAGGGTGGGGGCCGACAAGCTGGCGGCCACTGTCTGACCTTGATCTACCGCTCGATCCACCACCACGCCACTTATCGGCGCACGAATAAAGGTCCGCTCAAGATCAATTTGTGCGCCATCCAGGGTCGCGTCTCGCTGTTGTAAATTCGCCCGGGCACTGGCGATCTGGGCTGTCGCCACGCTCAGATCTGCTTGTACGACGTCCAAAGCAGCCCGCGCATTGTCGAGCGCCGCCTGGGAGGCCGTGCCTCGCGCATGCAGCGTTTCGATGCGCGAAAATTCAAGTTCGGCAGAGATGACATTGGCGCGAACGCGCTCAAGACTAGCGCGCTGCAATTGCAGTGTTGCCGCGGCGTTGGCGCGTGAGGCTTCCGCTTCGCGCACCCGCGTCTCGATAGATTGTGGGTCAATGCGGGCGATGATCTGATCCGCTTCGACCTGATCATTGAAATCCACATTTAGCTCGGCGATTTGCCCAGAGACCTGAGAGCCCACCTCCACCGTGACCAGCGCACGTACGCTGCCGGTTGCGGCCACCACGCGTCGCACGCTGCCGCGCTCGACGACGGAGGATTCGATGCTAAGAGCGCCGGGCTGTGGAGCGGAATCTTTTGTACTCCACCACCAGCCTCCTGCGGCCAGGATCAAAATGATTCCGCCGAACAGCCAACTTTTGCCACCCATTATAGATTCCCCAATACAATCACACTCAGTGCCGTGATACGCGTGCACTCAAACATTTCCGTCGCGCCGAGTGCAGGCGAGCGGAAATGTGCCCCGAAATCATAGTTAATGCCACAAATGGTTTGGACAAGACCGTCACGCATACCGGTTTCTCAAACCCGCGACCTCGGTTAGAGGTGGGTGCGCAATAATTTAGAGGGGCGATTGATCATGGACATGTTTACACCGGTATCAGCCAGCATCGGCGGCGCCTTGATCGGGTTGTCCGCCGTGATGCTGATGTTGCTGAATGGCCGAATTGCCGGGATCAGCGGTATTTTGTCTGGCATCGCATTGGCAGGTTCTGGCGACAAGATCTGGCGCGCTCTATTCGTCTTGGGGTTGATTATAGCGCCGGTTTTGGTCTGGCTTGTCTCTGGTGAGAAGCCGGTTTTTCAAATGGATGCCTCTTGGCCGGTCATAGTGTTGGGCGGGCTATTTGTCGGTTTTGGGACACGATTGGGATCGGGCTGCACTAGCGGACACGGCGTGTGTGGCCTGTCGCGATTGTCGAAGCGTTCTCTTGTCTCGGTGCTGCTTTTCATGGGAGCCGGCATGGCGACGGTCGCAATTCTCCAGCTTGTGTTGGGAGGCTGACATGAAGAAAAATCTCACAGCTCTGATGGCCGGTTTGGTATTTGGCCTCGGCCTTACAGTTTCGCAAATGGTCAATCCTGACAAAGTTTTGTCATTTCTCGACATTTTCGGAAGTTGGGACCCGTCGCTTGCCTTCGTTATGGGCAGCGCCCTAGCCGTCACTGCGGTCGGATATTTCGTCGCCGGTAAACGCGAAACGCCTCTGTTTGCAGAGAAATTTGAAATCCCGGGCAAGCGAGAAATTGACGCGCCCTTGGCCATTGGTGCGGTGCTCTTCGGGATTGGCTGGGGACTGGTCGGCCTTTGCCCGGGGCCAGCAATCTCGGCGCTATCCCTGGGTGGGTTCAAAGTGATTGGTTTTTTTGCCGCGATGGCCGGCGGTATGGCAATTTTCCAATTCACCAAGCGCTATTGGGCCGGGGAGAGCTGATACATGTCCGCATTACCGCTTGTCGTCTTCGCCATGGTCCTGGTCTTGTTTGTGCTGCTGCGGGGCCGCAAGGCGCGCACCAACGCCGATGTCGAGGACATGGCGCGGAAGGCTGTGGAGGCCAAGCTCAAGGCTGACAGCGACCACAATCCCGCTCCAGATGCCGACAAGTCCGACCCAACCGAATAGCCTGCTTGCCTAGCGCGCCTGTCATGCCTAGTGTCCGCGCAAATTCTCAGTCGATCAAAATTCCATCAGGAACAGTTGCCATGGCAGCCGATAAAGCGCCGTCCTTCCAGGACCTTATCCTTCGTCTTCAGCATTATTGGGCCAAGCAGGGCTGTGCGATCCTGCAGCCCTATGACGTAGAAGTGGGCGCGGGAACACTGCACCCGTCGACGACCTTGCGTTCGCTGGGGCCACGCCCGTGGAATGCCGCCTATGTGCAGCCCTCGCGCCGTCCGTCCGATGGCCGCTATGGCGAGAACCCAAATCGCCTGCAGCATTATTACCAGTTTCAAGTGCTCTTGAAGCCGTGCCCGCCTAATATTCAGGATCTGTATCTGGGTTCCCTCGACGCCATCGGTATCGACCGCAATTTGCATGACGTCCGCTTCGTTGAGGACGATTGGGAAAACCCGACCGTCGGTGCCTGGGGCGTCGGCTGGGAGATTTGGTGTGACGGTATGGAAGTCAGCCAATTCACTTATTTTCAGCAAGTGGGTGGCCTCGACGTAGATCTGGTGTCCGGCGAGCTGACCTATGGTCTCGAGCGTCTGGCCATGTATGTGCAGGGCGTCGACAATGTCTATGATCTCGACTTCAACGGTGCCGGCCTAACGTACGGCGACGTCTTCCAGGAAGCGGAACGTCAGTATTCCGAATACAATTTCGACCACGCCAATGTTGATATCCTCACCCGCTGGTTCGAGGAAGCCGCGCAGCAGTGCAAGGACTTGCTGGCGCTGGATAAGCCATTGCCACTGCCGGCCTATGATTACTGCCTGAAAGCCTCACACCTGTTCAATCTGGTCGATGCGCGCGGTGCGATCTCCGTCGCCGAGCGTGCCAGCTGGATCGCGAGAGTGCGTGAACTGGCGAAGGGCTGTGCCGAAGCTTGGGTAGCGTGCGAGCGTAAGGCGCTGGAAGACGCCTAGACCGGCTCTTCGCCGCTAATATTCGTCAAATAATATCCAACGCCGATAAAGCCCGCTCCGCCGATTAGATTGCCGATCGAGACCCAGAGCAGGTTGAAGAAGGCGGAGACGAACGTCACGCTGTCCGGACCCGCTCCCATGAGCGAAATTGAAAACACCGTCATATTTGCGACACCGTGCTCGAAGCCAGCGGCGACAAAGGCGAACAGGCACCAGAAAATTAGGATGCATTTGGCCACGTCATTCGTCGTTCGTGCCGTCATCCATATCGCCAGGCAAATCAGCCAGTTACATATAGCGCCCCGCGCCAGTAATTCCACCACTGTGCTAGTCGCCTTAGTATCAGCGATGCGGTGAACCAACGCGCTCGGGTCGTCAAACCAGCCACCGCCGCCGCCAAGCACAAACAGCACGGACAGACCAAATGCACCCAGCAGATTGCCGTTCCAGCTGACGATCCAGTCTTTCAAAACATCCGGAATACTGACGGTCTTGTGCATAAAGCCAAAGGTCATGAACATGGTATGCCCGGAATACAGATCCGCACCGGCAAATACGATCAGCGTCAGTGTGATGCCGAAGAATGTTCCCATGATCAGATTGACGCTGTCGGGATCCGCTGAATTGCCCAGGGTCAGGATCAGCATGATCCCAACGCCTACATAGGCACCGGCCATCATCGACGAGATCATGAAGCCAAGCGGATTGCGGCGAAGAAAGCGGATTTTCGTCTGCGCAACTTCGGCAAAATGGAGTGTTGTGTCTCGGTTCACGCGGTGGGGCTCGTGCGACTTTGGAGCGTCAGGGTTCCGTGCAGCACTGTAACCAGAATAATTTTATGGGATACTGTGTAATATGGCCGCACCAGCAAGCGTCCCCAACAGCTCTGTCGATTGCCGATTTGCAACCACCTGCACGCTCCCCTATGACGTTTTGCTTAATCGACCCGGTCGATGGCAAAGCCGGTTTCCGCCGGAAAACTCTGAGGCATGGTCAAGTATAGGCGGGGCCTGCCCGCCGTTTACGGACAGACAACATGGCCTGTTGCCAGCCGCTCTCGGGGCTATTCACACGCGGACTTCAAAGCTGAGCAACATCCATTCAGCCAACCAACAACAATCCCTGCTAGCGCCCCCGCTCCGGACGCGGTAACCACTAAACCTGAAACGGAGTCTTCCTCATGAAACTTCCCCTTCGCGGTGGGTGCCAATGTGGCGCGCTTCGCTTTGAAATTACCACCAAGCCGATGACGCTGTATTGCTGTCACTGTGAGTCCTGCCAGCAGCAGAGCTCCAGCGCCTTTGGCATGTCGATGCTCGTCGAGCGCGAGGGGTTTCGCATTCTCAAGGGGACAGCCGAGAATTTTGCTATTCCGACGCAGAGCAAGTCGATCAAATCCGGCCTGTTTTGCGGCAAGTGCGGCACCCGTGTCGCCAATGATACGAAGGGCGCTCCAGCCCTGTCCATCAAGGCCGGAACGCTCGATGATCGCGTCAAGCTGGCACCGGTTGGCCATACCTGGGTGAAGAGCGCCCAGGACTGGATGATTTTCCGCGAAGACGACCTAATCTACGAAGAGGCCCCCGATGACGGCTATTACGCCCTCATGTCGCGCTGGGCCGCCCAGGAGTTTGCCTGACATGACCGATACTGCCGCAACCAGCTCCTCCGAGCTGTTGTTCGAGATTTTTTGCGAAGAAATTCCGGCTCGCATGCAACCGCGTGCCGAGGCCGATCTGGAGCGTCTTCTGGGCGGAAAACTCAAGGAGGCCGGTCTGTCATGGGACACGCTGGTCACTTTTGCAGGCCCGCGCAGATTTGGCCTGGCAATCAAGGGGCTGCAAAGCAAAACCAAAGATGTGCGTGAAGAGCGCAAGGGGCCGCGCGTCGGCGCGCCCGAGCAGGCAATCGCTGGTTTTCTGCGCGGTGCCGGTCTGAACTCGATCGACCAATGCGAGACTCGCTCTGACAAGAAGGGCGAGAGCTATGTCGCCATCATCGAAAAACCGGGCCGCGCCGCGACTGATGTGATCGCCGAGACGATTCCGGGCGTAATGAGCGGCTTTCCTTGGCCGAAATCAATGAAGATCGGCGAGGGCGCGCTTGTTCAGCGCTGGGTGCGCCCCGTTCATCGACTGCTTTGTATTTTCGATGGTGCTATTGTGCCGTTTGAAGTGTTTGGTCTGAAATCCGGCAATATCACCGAGGGCCATCGCATGATGGGCCCGGGCCCGTTCGAAATCAGCAGCTTCGAGCAATATACTCAGACATTGATTCAAGATGGTTGCGTGATGCAACAAAGAAAAGATCGAGAAGCGCTGATTGAATCTCAGGCGAAGAAAGTTTGCGCCGACGCAGGTCTCGAGTTGGTTGATGATAAGGGCTTACTCAGCGAAGTTGCTGGACTGGTCGAGCATCCGATTGCCTTGCTTGGCGAGATGGACCCTGATTTCCTCGACTTGCCACCCGAAGTCATCACTTTGACGATGAAGACGCACCAGAAATACTTTGCCGTGCGCGATCCTAAGACCGGTGATCTGTCGGCGCATTTCGTTGTGGTCGCCAATCAGAAAGCCCCCGACGGCGGCAAGGCAATCGCGCAGGGCAATGCGCGCGTTCTGTCCGCACGCCTCTCCGACGCCCGCCATTTCTGGGACAATGACCGCAAGACGCCATTGTCTGCGCGTGTTGATGAACTCAAGAAAATTACCTTCCACGAGAAGCTTGGCACCGTCGCCGAAAAAGTTGGACGCGTCGCTGAATTGTCTGGTGACTTCGCCACTGTGACCGGGGCCGATCCAAAGCTGGCCGCCCGTGCGGCTCTTCTCGCCAAAGCCGACCTCGTCAGTGAAATGGTGTATGAGTTTGCTGATTTGCAAGGGGCGATGGGGCGTTATTACGCGTTGCAACAGGGCGAGGATGCCAGCGTGGCCGATGCCATTAAGGCGCACTACCAACCGCAGGGCCCGTCCGACGCTGTGCCGACCGCCCCGGTCTCTGCGGCTGTAGCGCTTGCAGACAAGCTCGATACCCTTGCAGGCTTTTGGGCGATCGACGAAAAGCCCACCGGTTCCAAGGACCCATTTGCCCTGCGACGGGCGTCTCTGGGCATAATCCGCATTGTGCTGGAGGGCGGTTTACGCTTTTCCATGCTTCAAGCCATCGCGCGACAGTATCAGCGTGTCGACAACGCGCTGAGCCGTGCGGAACATCAAGCGAAACGAGAGGCCGTCGCCGAAGCGCAAGCCGCAGTCGGCCAGCCCCTAGTCGCTGTGCGCACAAACGCGAATGCAAATCCGCTCGCCGAATTCCAGGAACGTGTGCGCACCGGCACACGCAGCCTGTTCGCCTTCTTTGGCGATCGACTCAAAGTCCACCTTCGCGAAGAGGGTGTACGTCACGATGTGATCGATGCAGTCTTTGCGCTGGGTGATGACGATTTGGTCCGGGTGACCCAACGGGCGAGGGCGCTGCAGGCCTTCCTCAACACTGAAGACGGTACGGCCTTGCTGGCTGGTTTCAACCGCGCCGCTAATATTCTCAAGGCCGAGGAAAAGAAGGACGGCAAGCCATTCACCGGCGCTTGCTCCGACACCTATGTCGCCTCACCACCAGAGGACGCGGAGAAGGCGCTGATGGCGGCTCTGGCTGCTGTGCGTGTCTCAGCAGGCGCAGCGCTGCGGGGTGAAGACTTTACTGCGGCAATGGCCTCCCTGGCGACACTTCGTGCGCCAATTGATGATTTTTTCGATACGGTGAAGGTCAATGCCGACGATGCAGATTTGCGTCGTAATCGTTTGCTTTTGCTGGCGGATATTCGCGGGTCAATCTGTTCCGTGGCGGATTTCGGTCGTATTGAAGGCTAACACGTTCAAATCAGTACTGGCGCGGTCGCGCGAGTCGCTGGAAACACAATTTCAACGGGCCCGCCAGGGCCAACAGACAACATCAAGGGCGAAGCAATGAGCGCTGACGTGATGACCGACGTGAAATGGGTTTATGCCTTCGGTGGTGGCGATTCCGAGGGCGAAGCCTCGATGCGAGACCTTCTGGGTGGCAAGGGCGCGAATTTGGCGGAAATGGCCAAGCTTGGTCTGCCGGTTCCTCCCGGTTTCACGATCACTACAGAAGTGTGCAACGCCTTTTATGGAAATGAGCGCAATTACCCTGAGAGTTTGAATGCCGAGGTTGAAGCCGCGTTGGCGTCATTGGAGAGCGTTTCCGGTAAGGTGCTTGGCGATCCGGCGAATCCGCTTCTGGTCTCGGTCCGTTCGGGCTCCCGCGCTTCGATGCCCGGCATGATGGATACCGTGCTGAATTTAGGTCTCAATGATGAAACGGCGGCCGGTCTCGCCGACTTGTCCGGTGATAAGCGTTTTGCCTATGACAGCTATCGTCGCTTCATCCAGATGTATAGCGATGTCGTGCTGGGCCTGGATCATTCAATTTTCGAAGATCTGCTTGATACTTTCAAGGAAGAAAACGACTATTCCTACGACACCGACATGACGGCTGATGACTGGATCGTGATTGTCGATGAATTCAAGGAAGCGGCAGCCCAAGAGTTGGGGCGCGCATTCCCGACCGATCCTCGTGAACAGCTTTGGGGCGCTATATCGGCCGTCTTCGAAAGCTGGATGAATGACCGAGCCAACACCTATCGCCGGCTACACGATATCCCGGAAAGTTGGGGCACCGCTGTCAATGTCCAGGCCATGGTCTTTGGCAATATGGGGGAGACTTCGGCGACCGGTGTGGCCTTCACGCGTGATCCATCCACGGGTGAGAGCGGTTTTTACGGCGAATATCTGATCAACGCACAGGGCGAAGACGTGGTAGCCGGCATTCGCACGCCACAATGTCTGACTGAAGCCATGCGCGAAAAAATGGGTGATCCGTCCCCGTCCATGGAAAACTCCATGCCGGAGAGCTATGCTGAACTCGCGGCTGTTTTCGACAAACTTGAGCGCCATTACCGCGACATGCAGGACATTGAGTTCACCGTCGAGCGCGGTCGTCTTTGGATGCTTCAGACACGGAATGGCAAGCGGACCACCAAGGCCGCCTTGCGGATTGCCGTCGATATGGCGTCCGAGGGATTGATTGAACGCGATGAAGCCATCATGCGCATTGATCCAATGCAACTCGATCAGTTGCTCCATCCGACACTTGATCCCAAAGCCCACCGCGATGTCCTAACCAAGGGCTTGCCGGCGTCCCCGGGAGCCGCGACAGGTTCGGTCGTCTTCGATTCTGATGAGGCAGAGGAACGCGCTGGGCGCGGAGAGAAGGTGATTCTGGTTCGTCTGGAAACCTCGCCCGAAGACATTCACGGCATGCACGCCGCCCAGGGGATCGTGACCGCGCGTGGCGGCATGACCAGCCACGCGGCCGTTGTCGCGCGGGGCATGGGACGCCCGTGTGTCTCCGGCGCCGGTGGCATAAAAATCGATTATACTGCAGGCGAATTCGCGGTCGGTGCCCGGATCATTAAGGCCGGCGATATTCTGACGATTGACGGAACGACGGGTGAGGTATTAATCGGCGCGTGCAATATGGTACAGCCGGAACTGACCGGCGATTTTGCCAATTTGATGACTTGGGCAGATCAAGCCCGTCGTATGAAAGTGCGGGCAAACGCGGAAACACCGCTGGACGCGCAAACAGCGGTGGATTTCGGTGCTGAGGGGATCGGCCTTTGCCGGACCGAGCATATGTTCTTTGACGCCGATCGGATCGCCGCCGTGCGCGAGATGATCCTGTCCGACAATCAAGATGGACGTGTGATCGCGCTCGACAAAATCTTGCCAATGCAGCGCTCGGACTTTGAAGAATTGTTCAAAATTATGGGCGAGCGCCCCTGCACCATTCGTTTGCTCGATCCACCCCTGCATGAATTCCTCCCACATACGGCGGAAGATGTCGCTGACGTGGCTGCATCTACAGGCATTTCCGCGGAGGACCTCATGGCCCGTGCGCGTGATTTGGCGGAAAGCAATCCGATGTTGGGCCATAGGGGTTGCCGGCTGGGCATCACCTTCCCGGAGATTTATGAGATGCAGGCGCGGGCAATTTTTGAAGCCCAGATCGCGGTTGAAAAGGCCACAGGTTCGCAGCCACTCGCGGAAGTCATGATTCCTCTGATTGTCTCACAGACTGAATTGGCGATTTTACGGGCTCGTGTCGCGGGCGTCGCCCAGGCTGTCGCCGAAGAGACCGGAAGTGAGCCGAGATATCTCCTCGGTACAATGATTGAGCTTCCTCGCGCCGCTCTGCGCGCCGGCGATATCGCCGAGGAGGCTGAATTCTTCTCCTTTGGCACCAATGATCTGACCCAGACCACATTCGGCCTGTCGCGGGATGATGCCGGCAAATTTCTCGGCGATTATCTTGAGGCCGGGATTTTCGAGAAAGATCCCTTTGTTTCTCTTGACCAAGAGGGGGTTGGCGAGCTCGTCAAGATCGCTGCGGAGCGGGGCCGAGCCACCCGCTCAGACATAAAACTGGGCATTTGTGGTGAGCATGGCGGTGACCCGGATTCGATCAAATTCTGTGAGAGTGTTGGCCTCGATTATGTGTCTTGCTCGCCATATCGTGTGCCAATCGCTCGCCTGGCGGCCGCCCAGGCAAGCTTGAATGGTTCGAAATAAGCATTTAAATTAAGTGCTTAATGAGAGTATTGCGGCTCTAGCCTTCCAGGTTATCGAAAATGTAATCCGGGACTCGGCTTGACCGTGGCTATGCTCTTGCATAGAGAGACCCGCTAATTTGCTGCAGGGCCAAACGTCCAGCGATGATATAATGCCCTCGAACGACACGATTCGGTGATCTGATTGAAGAATGAGAACCACATGGATGCCGGCATTGTCCGGAGCCAAGAGACTCAAGTGGCGACAGTGCTCTACACACTGACGACATTGGCGTTGTGTCTGGGCGCAATGTTGTTTTTGCATGCAGCCGGAGAACGGGCCCGCATTCAAGATGAAAACCGCATCTGGCAGGCGCTAGCATCGCGCTACCTTGAGGATGGCGACATTCCAGACAGCTGGAAGGGGCCGACTTCTCTTCGGATAGCGTCTATCGAGCTGACCGCCGATGCCCGTGCCGGAACCCGTCTTAAATCCTGGTCGCTCGATAGTTTGCGACCGCGAGATGTTGCGCAGTTTTCCGACGCTGCCGACGCGGGTGGTCAGATCGACTGCCTCGCCCGAGCAGTCTATTATGAAAGCCGCAGTGAAGCGATGGTCGGGCAATTGGCCGTCGCCGAAGTGATCATGAACCGTGTTCAGCACTCGGCTTATCCAGACAGTATTTGTGGGGTCGTATACCAGGGTTCCGAACGCACGACCGGGTGTCAGTTTTCCTTTACCTGTGACGGTTCAACGGCACGGCTACCGCGCGGTGGCGCCTGGCGACGATCACAAATGGTCGCTGAATATGCATTTCTCGGCTTTGGTCTGGAAGTGACACGGCGTGCCACGCACTATCATACCATTGCTGTCGATCCGGTCTGGAGCAGTCACTTAATCCAGACCCGCCGCATAGGTACCCATATTTTCTATCGGGGTGCGACCAGGCGTGAAGTCAATGCCGGGTTAGTCGAACGCGACGCATAACCTTACCCTAATTGGAAACGCAGCACCGCAAACAGGCCATCGCTCGCGCCCTGCGGAGCCGCAATTTAGTGCATCGAATTGTCTGACAAATAGCGACTATGGCCGCCGGTGCGACCTCGCGCGAGAATTGGCAGAAGTGGCTCTGAATCGGAAATTGCATGTGCGACAGAGCTAATAAAATTTAAATTCTTATCGGTATACTTGTCTCCATCTAATGGTTGTTGCTTCCCAGAGATTTGGAGATCTCATGACGCTGAATTCCTCTGGTGCCAACCACGATCGTATCTGGTTGTGCATGGGCGACAGCAATCGCACCCGCATTCTATCGCGCGCTCTGGCAAAAGGGCAGGGCATGGTGGTCTATATGGGGCCAACGCTGGATCGGGAAGGGCCGATCGGCTTGATCCTGGCCGATGATGTGCATGCGCCCAGGATCGCGGAGGCCAAACAAAACGCGGCCGCTTGCCAAAAATCATTATTGGTCACAGCGAACGGGGCCCGAGCGGCTGCGGCCGATATACATTTGGACCATGATACGGATGCCGGGACCCTCTCCAACGCCATTGATGGGTTGCGAGGTTACCGAGATTACGAAGTGGCCTTGGGCCGCAATTCGGATTTGCGTGTCGGGGCGATTACGTCACTCAATTCCGGTGAGTTCAGTGTCAGAACACTCGACGATGCGCGCGACGTTGCCACATTCATCGCCCAAGGCTGTCCCCGGACCTGTCAGGTCGCCGTCGGGATTTACGTGCTGTTGGCCAATGCGATCGAACACGGAAATTTAGAAATTTCCTCCACCGAAAAAGCCAAGGCAATGGCCGAGGGCAAATGGCGGCGAATGATCGTCAAACGACAGGGCGAAAATGAGTATGCCCGTCGCCGCGTGCGGGTTAAGTTCCAACGCGGTGGCCGCGTTATTTCGCTTGTCATTCAGGATGACGGTCCTGGTATTGATGCGGAAACAGCCGAGATGGCCAATCCAACCGGCAAAGGATATCGGGCCAAGGGTATCAAAATGGCCAAGACCCTTGGTTTTTCCCAGGTGAGTTATCTAGGTGTCGGAAATATTGTTGAGGCAACTATTCTCCTCACACAGTCTAAAATCGCCAATGATAAAATGGCATTCGGTCGCTGATCGGCTGAAACTATTCATAGCCATGAACCCAAACTGAACCATCAACTCAGTCACCGGTCAGCTTCTGCATTTTAGACTTGTCTCATAATTCGGGAAAACTCCGCTTCTCGTTAGATGGGATGATAATCATGAAAACTGTAGACCGAATCTTTGCGATTGGTGCCGTCCTCGCTGGCGCGGTGGCACTCGTGGAACCGGCTTTCGCCGCCAATGGTGTGCCCCTTCGAGGAGAGCGCTGTGGTGTGCAATTGTATCAATCAAATTCAGTGGGCGTATTGATGGCCAAAGCGGTCTCCGGGACAGCTGGGAGTTATCATTTGACCGCATACCAGTCGCTGCCGGTTAACGATATCGACATCAATCTGACAGGCCGGTTTGCACCGAGTGCCGATGGTGATGCAGTCTTGGCGCAAACCAGCCTGCAAATGGGATATGTTCAGCCCGGAGGGTTCCGTGGGATGGATGAAATCCGTGACGCTGAATACGGGCAGGACGCTGACCTTATTGTTCAGCTCGACGTCTACGACCTTGCCGGTCGCCTGACCTGCCGCTCGAGGGAAGTCATGCTCTTGCCCTTACAGTTTTTGCAGGCGAGACCGACCATGCAGCGTCGTCGCGCCAGTCCAACTGCCTCTCAGCCGGAAAATGCAAGAGCGGCCCAAGCGCGAATTGCCCAACAAAGGCTAGCGGCGAGTCGTGAATCGACGACCTTACCGCCGGGGGTGCGTTCACGATTTAGTCTCGGGCGGGGATCGCGTCACCGCGATTAAAGAGTGACACCTATTGTCTCTAACGCCCGCAACCATTGTTGCGGGCGTTTTCATGTCTATGAACACTCACATTCATCTATCTGATATTTATATGAATATGATCCTCAGGATTGGCTCACACCGACTTCATTAGACCAGAGACAGGCTTCGATGCATCGGGCGTCGGCCAGCGAAATGGAGTTATCACATGTCTATGCGTCTAATATTTGCCAGCGCAATTGCTGCTGTATCTTTCCTCGGCACTGTCAGTGAAGCTGAAGCCCAGTCTCGTAACCGCGTCAGCGTCAATCAAAGTGGTTACCAGAATGAGCTTGCAGGCCGCCAGGACGGCCGCCGAAATCGAATGGTGATTAATCAGCGCGGAGAGCGCCAGTATATCACAGTGATTCAGGACGGCTCTCGCAACGGCACAACAGTCGGTCAACGCGGCCGGCGCAATGAGGCCCATGTTGATCAATACGGTACACGCAATGATGCGGTTGTCGGTCAGCAAGGCTCACGGAATTATGCCTCTACCTACCAGCAAGGCCGTCGCAATATCACCGGTGTTTCCCAGATGGGTCGTTATAATACGGCAACCACATCGCAATACGGCAGCAATAACGGTGTCGGTGTCATCCAAGTTGGTAATGGACATGACGCGAATGTCGTTCAGAGCGGCAATGGCAATGTCACACTGATTATTCAGGGTGATCACTGATCGGCCTCAAAAACAAGCTGACGTCCGTGGCGGGGGGAGCTGTGCTCTCCCCGTTCCACCGAGAAAGGAATTTTGTCATGTTAATTACAAAACTAAATTTGGTCGCTCTCGCGATTGCGGGGAGTGTGACCGTAGCCGCTCTGGCGGACGAGACCGCGGCAATCGATGTGGACGCGAACGCGACGAACGAGCCGTCCTGTTACGTTTATGCCAGCGATGACGAAGATGGTGTTCTGGTGACCGCCTGGGCCGATGCTGGCTTATCTGGATCCTATCGTTTTGTGGCAACGCAACGGACCGGTGGCGGCGGTGGTTTCGATATCGTTCAGGAGGGAGATTTCAACGCTTCTGGCGAAAATTCTGAGTTGTTGTCGGACATGATTATGGACGTTGATGCTCAGTTCTCCGTACGTTTGAAAACTTGGAATCAGGCCGGCGAAATTAGCTGCGACTGGCAAAACCGAATTTAGGCTTACCTCGGGTTGCTAATCACAGTCGCGCACGAACGGCCGGCTTAGCCAAATTCAACCTGTACTTTGCAGTGAGAACGCCTATTGCAGCAATAATTTTGCGGTTTTAGAGCGGCGAATAAATATATTCCTCATATTTTATCGCCGCTTCCAGCTGCAGACTAGTAAAATACCAATTGGATTGCGTGTTTTCATAGACAATTACTCAACCGTCTCGTACCGAAAACGACGTGAAGCCATCAATGAATTGGGCCAAGAAAATAAAAGAATTGCGATATTGCGAAAGCATCAAACAAGATGCCCTCGCCGCGCAATTAGGAGTAAGTCAAGCGTCAGTATCGATCTGGGAGCGGGGGGTTTCTGCACCTCCACGCCACGTTCAGGAAACGCTCCGGAATCTCTATGGTGATGGACCCAGCGAGCGCCTCTTAGAGGCGATCCGCGCGAGCATCGTGATTAGTCCGAATCCCTGTGCGCTTTTGGTGCTTAGAGACGGACGCCCGGTTATTGATGCGAGAAGTCAAACAGGGGTTTTAGGCGATACTGTTGAGTGCCAGACAGAGACCCTATCGTCGGTCTACGGGGATGAGATTGAAGGCCTTTGCCTGAATCTGGTTGAGTCAGGCTTGTTCGACGGCGCGATACGGACGGCGACAATTGTGTGTAATTCTGGACCTGACGGCCGCGAACGGCCGGTCAGGGTCTCCGCTGCTCCGTTCAGCCTGGATCAGCAGAGCTGGTGGGTACGCATAGATTTGCGTTCCTTGAAGATGGACGATGCGCTCAATTTGTCCGGTGGTGAAATGCCGTCAATCTCGATTGTACCGTCGAGTTAATTGTCCGACCCAAACAAATTGCCAAAGTAGCTGTCATCATTCCATTCCGGGCGAGCGTCACTGTCAGCAATTTCACGCGCAATCATATAGTTGATGTTGGCGAATTTTGCACCCTGCTCAAACAAGACCTCAAGCTCTCCGTCAAGTTCGTCTGTTTGTCGGTGATAGTGGGTATTCAAAAACCCCATAAATCCCTCGCCTTGGTCCCAGCGCGGGTCCGGTGACGAAAAGCCGGTGGCCAGCATGATTGAAGGAATTCCCGCCTGTACGAAGCTGTAATGGTCGGATCGGACGAAAACATTTTGTTCCGGAATTGGGTCTGGACTGACGGTCAGATTCAGGCGTTCTGCGGCTCTTGATGCGATCGGTCCCAGCGTCGAATGTTCACCGCCAAACGCCAGTACATCACTGAATTCATATACAATAACCGGCATATCCAGATTGACATTCGCGACGATGCTATCCGCTCTGACGACAGGATTGCGCGCGATATGAGAAGAGCCAAGCAGGCCCTTTTCTTCGGCGGCTAGCGCAACAAACAACACGGACCGCCGCGGCGCTCCCTGCTCAACGAATTCGCGCGCTGTTTCGATCATGATCGAAACCCCGGATGCATTATCGATCGCACCATTGCAAACGAGATCTTCTTCGTTATCCGAGCGACAGGCTCCACCCGAACGCATGTCGTCACTTACGAGGCCGATATGATCGAGATGTGCGGATAGTAACACAACTTCATCCGCCAGGTCCGGATCAGTGCCTCGGATCAGCCCGACGACATTCGGATCGCTGAACGGCTGGGACAGTGTGCGCTGCCGGATTGTCACCGTATGAGGTAGAGCAAAACGAGGATAAGACGCGTCGTTTTCGGCATCCATCGCCAATCGGACTTCCGCCAAGCTCAACTCGGCACCTTCAAACAAGCGAGCCCCCAATTCGGCATCAACATTCGCGCTGGCAACGATTTGGTCGTAGGGCGATGCGCCGCTGGCAGCGGTCAATCGTGTCGTCGGGCGGGCGGCGAAGCCTGTGGCAAATTCCGTCACGTCTTCTTGTGTCCATTCCGTCAGCGAAATCATACCGATAGCACCGTGGGCCGCCGCCGTGGCCCGCGTCGACGCACCGTGATGGGCGCGTTCCTCGCTGGGAAGACCATCGGGGAAGCCGCCAAGAACAACGACAATTTTCCCGGTAACGTCTACGTCTGCATAATCATCATGACCATGATTGGGCGCAGAGACGCCATGTCCCACAAAAACCAGCTCGCCGGTGATTTCTGTTTCCAAGCGGGACGGATTCAACGACACATAGACGTGATCCCCGTGGTCATAGTCCACACCATCCAGTGTGAACCGGTTATAATCGGCATCCGCCATGACATCATGCAACGGAACGTCCGCCATATAGCTGCCGTTATCGCCCAGAGGTTCCAATCCCAATTGCTGCATTTGGGCAGCAACATAATTGGCCGCAATTTCATAACCTTCCGAACCGGCATCTCGACCTGCGAGGGCATCCGAAGCGAGAAAGCGTATATGTGCCTCAATGCTCCTCGCGGCAATATCTGGAGTGGCGATGACATCCTGAGCAGACCCCGAGGTCATGCCGAAGTTTAATGTGACAAGGCCGATACTCGCCGCGAGCAGATACTTCATCGAAACACTCCATTTTCAAATAATTCCATCGGTACAATGAAGCCCTTTAGACGATAGGCAAGTCCGGATTGGTTGCCGGGCCTTCCTCGAGTGGCACTTTTCCATACCTTCAATGCGTTATTGCACTGCAATCTTCTCACATTGCCACTTGTGGGCAGACTTCCCTCATACCAATTGCTCGACAGGACAGACTGAGATCTCGTTCATAATTGCAGACGCAACGACGCCCCATCATTGATTTCAAAAGAGGATTTACTCATGACCATAACGCTTTCCATCATTGCCAAAACCCAACTGGAACAAACCTACAGAGCGCTGGACGGTATTCTCGCGAAAGCGGCTGCCCACGCCGACGAAAATGGCGTTGATGAGGCGGTATACCTAGATTGGCGCGTGGCCCCGGATATGTTCGCGCTTGCTAGGCAAGTTCAGCTCGTCACCGATTTTTCTCTACGTGGCCTGTCACGACTGGCCGGGCAGGATCCCGTGTCTCTTCCAGATGAGGAACGCAATTTCGGCGAATTGCGCCAACGTCTTGCGACCGCGCGCGATGCGCTCAGCGCGTTGCCAACCGAAAAAATCGACGCTGACCCCGCGGGCAACATCACTTTCCCGGCGGGCCCGGGCAAAGAAATGACATTGCCTCGCCAATCGTATTTGCAAAACTTCGTTATCGCGAATTCCATATTTCATGCCTCAACGGCCTATGTAATTTTGCGCGCGCTAGGCGTGCCGCTGGGTAAGGCAGATTTTATGGGCATCTCTGGCTAATTATTCTGCTCGCGGTATAAGATCATCACGACTTCGGCACGCGGCGGGGCGTGGTGATCTTGTGCGGGGCAATTATGCTAAATCTGGACGATCCTACTCGAGAGAGCGTTGATTGGATTCGGGCATTCCACGCGTTCGCACGACGTGAGTTTGCCCTTGAAATTATTGATTTTGATCTCCTCAATGGTCTCATTCCAACGACGCAATTCGATGCGATAGAAACGCCCAAATTTCTTCTGGATACGGGACGTCGACTGATCGCCGACTCCGCGGGAAATCGCGGTGTGGCCGATAAATTATCTGGGCACCTTGCCGTGCTGGAGGCACTGCTGGGCCGTGTAACGCCCCTGCATGACTACGTCACCCAAACCCAGAATTTTACGATTCAGCGCTTCTCAATGTCCCAAATTGACGGGTTGCGGCAGCGGGCAGAGGCGGCCGCTCGTGCCTGCCACAGCAATTTACAGAGCATGGTCTTCGAGAAGAGTCCCTTTGGAGAGGCCATAATAGCCGACACGGATGAGGTGAAAGCGCTTTTTAACGAACGATTTGAAGCTTTCCGCAGCGAGATCGAAGTCCTTACGGGGCAAACAATCACTTTCGAAATCGAGGTCAGTTTTGTCGAGATCGATGAATATTGGCGGTTTTGGGTGGATGGTCAGGGTGATCGGTTTCGCTTGCGATTTAACCGGTTTAGAGACGGTTTTTCGATCAGCCAAATCGATCAGTTTGTTTTGCACGAGTTGATTGCCCACTGCGGTCAGGCAAGCGGATGGCGCAATGAAATTATGGCGGGACGCTTGGACCCTATTCATGGCCTGACCGCGATCCATACATGGGAGCAGGCCCACCTTGAAGGGCTGGCTCAGGCAATCCCTCTATTTATTGATCAGGGTATCAGTAAAGAGTTGCGAGCCCGCGTTTTAAAAGACGCCCTCCGACAGGCACTGCTCCACAATGCTTATATCGATACGGAAGCTGGCATGCCTCCGGATCAAGCCCTTGCAAATTGCGATGAGGTTTTGCCGGTTGAAAAACGATTGCGGTTTTACAAAACGCTCGCCGATCAAAAACGTCACCCACAACTCCGGGCTTATATGTTTTCCTACTCGACAGGATTGCTGGCTCTTCTAGAAGCTTTGGGGCGAGATGATTTCGATCGAACCGAATTTTTACGAAAATCGTTTCGTCGTCCCCTCAAACTCGATCAATTTTTGATCTAGCCAGGTCTTTGGCTCGCACCGAAATCTCTCGGTAACACAAAACTCATGTAATACTAATAGTGTCTAGGAGAGGCGAGTAGCGCGGTGTTTCTTGTCTGGGGCAGATGAATATTTAGGGGTCGGTTTTGGAACTTTTTATCCTTTCGATTTCACCGGTAGCATGGATCGCATTGGTGTCTGTGGTCGCGCTGAGCTCCGCTGTCTTGGGGTATTTTGCTGGTCGGCAAACTGTTGACAAGTCAGTGAGGTCAAACGCCGCTGAAGGCGAGCGAACACAGGGCGGTAAGGTTGATATTCGATTGACCGAAGCCAGATTGCGCACAATTCTCGAATCCGAACCCGAATGCGTCAAAACTGTCGACTGTGAAAAACGTCTGCTCTACATGAATCCGGCGGGCCTCGAAATGGTTGCCGCTGAAGATCTCGAATCTGTACATCTTGCAACCGTCTCAGATCTGGTGATTCCGGAGCAAAGGCATATTTTTGAATCGGCTCATTCCGCGGCATTTCAGGGAAAACGGTCGCAAACTCAATACGAAATTGAGACTCTCGACGGGAGGTTTTTATACCTCGACCAGATATCGACCCCGATCTTTGATCCCGACGAGCCTGGAAAAGTCGTTGAAATGCTTGCGGTCACGCGGGACATCACTGAGCAGCGCGAAGCAACACGAAAGTTGATCCGGGCGCGTGACGAGGCGGAAGCCGCGAATAAGGCAAAATCACGCTTTATCGCGACGATGAGCCATGAGTTACGCACGCCCCTCAATGGCGTTCTGGGAATGGCGCAAATTCTATCTTCCACGGGGTTGGATACCGAGCAACGCGAGATGTTGGGCACTCTGTCAAAGGCCGGCGAAAACCTGCTTCATGTCATTAGCGATATTCTGGATTTTTCACGCATCGAAGCCGGTCGATTAATTCTCGATCAGGGGCAGGTCGACATGCATTCAGTTCGAAAAAACCTCACTGC
>Ga0315338_1001227_pt1 | contig 34998 bp, 28 predicted proteins | sample ASW8metaG_FD_204518 | JGI IMG/M metagenome (GOLD analysis project Ga0315338, IMG submission 204518) | Ammonia-oxidizing marine archaeal communities from Monterey Bay, California, United States - ASW #8 | ecosystem: Environmental > Aquatic > Marine > Coastal | place: USA: California | collected... | reverse complement strand
GGAACCCCCCACCAGATGCCAAAAAAGACACCTCGACCCGAACTCAAGTACCCCGTCGTGAAGCAGTTCCTGGACTACCTCATCGATGAGCGTCACTTCAGTCACTACACCTCCAGATGCTACGGCGTCGACCTCCGGCAATTCATCGCCCATGTGAGCGACGAGGCCGGCATCGATTTCAACGCCGACCGGGAAGACGCCGCGTGGGAAAGAGCACAACACGGCCAAGCCGATGTGGTCGGCTCAGTTGGTCCCCCGACCTTCACCTCCACCCTGCTGGCCTGCAACATCGAGCCCATTCGTGGGTTCCTGACGCACCTTGCCGATTCCAACTACAGCACCGCAACGATGGCCCGCAAGATTGCAACGCTTCGCTCATTCCACAAGTGGCTTGAGCGGACCGGCGCCATTGCTCGCAATCCCATGACGATCATCCGCACACCCCGCCAGAGCCGGCGGCTGCCCAAGGCCATCGACGTTGCGGATGTCGAACGATTGCTCGCTGCACCTGAGGCCGCCACGCTGCTTGGATGCCGCGACCGCGCGATGCTCGAAACGCTGTACTCCACCGGCATCCGGGTCAGCGAACTGGTCGGCATCGACATGCAGGACGTCGATGAGCCGGGGCAGGCGTTGATCGTCTGCGGCAAGGGCCGCCGCGAGCGCATCGTGCCACTCGGTACGCACGCCCTTCGCGCCATCTCGGACTGGATCACCACGCGCCGCCGCCACGGTCACGAACTGCTCGGCGAAGAGCCGCTGTTTATCAACAGGCACGGCACTCGCATCTCGACCCGCTCGGTCCGCCGCAAGGTCAGCAAATATCTGGTAACGGCCGGTCTGGACCCGGGCATCAGCCCCCACACGCTGCGGCACTCGTTTGCGACGCATCTGCTCGACAACGGGGCCGATCTGCGCGCAGTGCAGGAGTTGCTCGGACACCGCTCGCTCTCAACTACTCAGGTCTACACGCATCTCACAACCCAACGCATGCGGGATGCGTACGACCAGTCGCATCCAAGAGCCGAAGCCGGCTGACACACACGACGCGTTCGCCGCCCGGCAGGTAGGCCCGGCGACCAGCGACACACAACACGCCGGGCCGCGAGGGAAGCGGCCCGGCGTGTTGTTGTTCGTCCCCTCGCAGCGAACCTGACGCGACTTCGCAATCGGCGCTATGGGCACGGACCCCAATCGGAGATGACCTGCAGCATGTCATCGACGCCGACGAAGCCATTTTGATCCGTATCGGCGGGACAGTCACCCGGGCAATCCTCGGTCTCGCAGAAGGTTCCGATGCCGCGGAAGTCTCCGCCGAGCAGCTTGCACGTCGTCCCGTCAATGATGGCGCAAATGCCGTTGGAGCAGCAGGCTCCGTCAGCGCACGTCCCGAAGAACGTATTTCCGCCAAGGTCATCCCACGGCCCCTCGATTGCATTGTCCGACCCGCAGAAGAAACTGTTCGCCACACTGACATCGGCGAGCGGATCACCATCATCGGCGCCGCCTTCGACCGCAATGCGAATGTCGCTTCCAGTACCGGCATCGTTGTCACGAAACTGCACATCGTTGATCGAGGCCGACCCGCAATTCATGGCGATTCCACCGCCAAGTCCCGATACATTCATCTCAAGAGAACCGCCGTCAATGGCAATGGCAGCGCACTGCCCGTAGATGCCGCCCCCACCCATGCCGGCGCCGTTGGACAGCAAGCTGCAGTCCATGAACACCGCAGCGCATCCGTCCAACGCGTACAAGGCGCCGCCATACCACGTCGCCGCATTGCCAGTGAAGTTGCATGTTGCGAACGAGGCACTCGAAGAATCGGTCAGATACACCGCGGCCCCCTTCATCGCCAGATTGGCTTCGAAGGTGCAATTGGTACAGGCGACTCCACTGAAGTTCTCGGCATAGATGGCACCCCCCATCCCGCTGGCCGTATTGGCAAGAAAAGTGCATCCATCGAAGGTTGGAAATCCAATGCTGACCATGACCGCAGCGCCATCGGTGTCGTAATACATCCCGCGATCGCCGGCCGAGTTGCTGACCAATCTGCAATTCAATACCTGGGGCGAAGCACCGTGCAAACGCATGCCCCCGCCACCGGGCTCCACCGGGGATCGGCCATTCGTCAGTGTGAAGCCATCGAAGATCGTCTGCTGCGTTTCGCCCGTGGTGCACACGACGGCAGATCGAATCGACTCTCCGTCGATGATCGTATTGTCTGGCCCTGTCGCGCTTCGAATTGTGATCCGCTTGCCAAGAGGATTCACGGTTTCCGTATAGGTGCCCGGCGCCACCAGAATCTCGTCGAAGTGAGCGGCCGCCTTGACAGCCTCTTGAATGGTCTGAAAGTCAAACTTGGCGCTCGGACCGACCGTGATGACGGCACCGGACAATTCGCCGACCGCCACAACGACACCGAGAACCACGGAACTGAAACCTGTTCTCATCGCACCCTCCTGACACATGCCGCGAATGGACCGATGCCCCTCGGCAGCCCTCCAGCCTAAAGCGCAGGCCAGACCAACTCAAGAAGAAAGTGCGGCGATTGCCATCCCTGAGCACGATGAATCCACACTACTGTGTCAATAATGGACATCGAGTGCCCCCCACAATCAGGACTTCGCTCACCCGCGGTGGCACGCGTGCATGCCGGACTGTTGACCGTCGCCTTAATGCTGCTTCCGCTTGGCGGGCTCACCGACGGGATTGGCCTGGTCCTGCTCGGATGTGCTGCCGTGGCAGCCCTGCCGCAGTGCCTTGCCCGGTGGCGTTTCCTCGTCTCCCGCCCGACGCTGCTGCTCTGGGCCGCGTGGTGGATTCTCGCCTTCGCCTCGGTCTCATGGTCATCTGATCCTGGCGACGCCATGCTGCATGGGGGATGGGGCCTACTGGCCGTCCCGGCGATGGTGCCCGTGATTGATCAGCCGCTGCGTTGGCTGTGGCCGCTGGGTGTTGGCGTCGCAGCGCAGACGAGTATCCAACTGCTTGGGTGGGTCGGGATGCTGAGTGAACCGCCTTACGCGGCCGCCACTGCGACGGGCGGCTTGTACCTATACCTCCCATTGGTCGGATTGTGGGCGGCGACGAGCGTGGTGCTGCTGTGTCCGTTGAGTGTGACCATACGCGCGTGGCCGTGGCGAATCGTGGCCTTGACACTGGTCGCCGCCGCGGCGATCGGCATCCTCCTGACCGTGAATCGATCCAGTTGGGGGGTGGTCGCCGTCGGGCTGATTTTGATCGTGATGCGATGCGCCCGCTTTCTCCCACAACTCAAACGCGAGTGGAGGTCGGTCGGCCCCGTCTTGTTGGTCTTGGTGGCAGTTGTCGCCGTTGCCATGGTGCGCTTTGACGCAGGAGCACGCGTCAGCAAGGCTATTGGCGATGCCTACGCCTTCACGATGGATGACCAGCCACCCGCCGCCGTCACTCGGTTCGATTCCAGCGTCGGCCGCCGCGTGCTCTGGTGGCGTGCTGGGTGGGAGTTGCTCCAAGATCGTCCCTTCGTCGGCCACGGCGCAGGATCCATTGAGCGCACACTTGCCAAGCAGGAAGCCAAGATGCCATCGCAATGGGGCGCGGGCGTGACCGACTTCATCACCTCGAATCCTCACGCCTCGCTGGTGGCGACGGCCATCGAGCAGGGTGGTCTCGGTGTCGTGTTGCTGCTGTCGATGGCACTCGGGGTCGCAATCGGCGCGTGGCGACGCGGCCGCACACGCGCAGCACTGATCGGGCTCGGCCCAGCCTGGATCGCCCTGCTGCTCTTCAGTATCACCCACGCCGTGCTACTGGAGCCATACACATCCGTCCTGGTATCAATCTTGCTGGTCGGATCGCTCCCGGTTCGTGAAACACACCGCCACGAGAACCAATCGCGGCCGATGTCCGATACCAATCCAGACGTGCCATCCTTCTGACGCACCTGCTACTCATTCCAAGACGTCCGCTAGCATACTTCACCACGGGCGATTAGCTCAGTTGGCTAGAGCGCTTCGTTTACACCGAAGAAGTCACAGGTTCGAGTCCTGTATCGCCCATTGCAGCGACAATGAGAACCACGCCGCCAGCGAACGACTCTTGGCCGAATTGGCCGTCCCGCTATGCTTGGTGACATGACGCAACACCATCTCGTCGCGACCATCGCCTGTACTGGCATTGTCTTGACGCTCGCCGCGTGTGCCACATCCTCCACGCCACTCCTGAATGGAAAGGACCTCACTGGCTGGACGACGGTCGGCGGCGGGGCGACCTATTCGGTGGAAGACGGCGAGATCGTCGGCACACGCGGTCCGGGGCCCAATACTTTTCTTCGGACCAATGAGGTCTACGGCGACTTCGTGTTGGAACTCGAGTTCAAGTGGGACAAAGCGATCAACTCAGGCGTGCAATTCCGCTCGCGGCAACGCGAAGGCGACGGACGCGTTACTGGGTATCAATGCGAACTCGATCACTCCGACCGCCGCTGGACCGGCGGCATCTATGACGAGGCAGGCCGCGGCTGGCTCGCGCCGCTCGATGACGACCCCGTGGCCATGGCCGCAGTGCCCGACCTCTATGCATGGAGCAGTCTGCGGATCGAAGCCATGGGCGACCGGCTGCGAACGTGGGTCAACGGGGTTCCGTGCGCCGACTTGGTTGATGGGCAGGACGCGGAAGGTTTCATTGCGCTGCAGGTGCATGGCAGCAAGGATCCGGGGCAGGTTCGCTGGCGGAATATCCGGCTGACGGATCGGCCCCCGTCAGATTGACTTCGGATTTTGGCAATCCACTCCGTGGCTCGGGGGGCTGGACCAGCAAAGTGCCCAACCTGCCGATCTATCTGTGAATCTCAACACCTTGGCCGGGCATGGGGCCACTTCCACTGGGCGACTCAAGTCTGGACTGCACGTACCCATCCATCGCCTCAGTCACCGCGTCGAAGAACGATTCGATGTCCGCAGATTCGCCCTCAACTTCGCAGCGAACCGTGCCGTCGGCTTCATTACGAACCCAGCCGCGGACAGGGTAGGTTTCAGCGACCCGGCGGGTGGTCCAACGGAAGCCGACGCCCTGCACGGTTCCCCGAAAGATGACAGCACGTCGGATGGCAGTCATTCGATCGAGGCCATGACCTCTTCCGAGATATCCGCGTTGCTGTGGACCTTCTGTACGTCGTCGCACTCTTCGATGACGTCGATGAGTTTCAACACCTTGGCGGCGAGCGTGGCATCGCAGGTGATGGTGGTGTCGGGGATCATCGTGATCTCGGCACTGACGGTTTCGATGTGAGCGGCGTCGATGGCGTCCTTGACGACAATGAATGACGGCACGTCGGTGATCACTTCGAATCCTCCGCCGTGCTCGACGATGTCATCAGCGCCGGCCTCCAGCGCGACTTCCATCAATTGGTCTTCGGTTGCCTTGCCCTCTTCGATCAAGATGCAACCCTTCGTATGGAAACCGAACGAAACGGCGCCCGTCTTGGCCATGTTGCCGCCGTGCTTCTCGAAGGCGTGCCGCACAATCGGCGCGGTTCGCTGCACGTTCTCGGTCAGGCAATCGACGATGATCGCGACACCTCCGGCTGCGTAGCCTTCGTATCGCACATCTTGATAGGTCGCGGCGTCGTTGCCCTCACCACTGGCCTTCTCGATGGCCTTCTTGATCGTGTCCTTTGGCATGTTGACGCTCTTGGCGTCTTCGATGGCGTAGCGCAGTTTGAGATTGGTGTCAGGGTCGGGATCGCCCTGCCTGACGGCCGCCATGATGGCGCGGCTGGCCTTGCTCCACGCTCTGCCTTTGACTGCATCCTGACGAGCCTTGCGATGCTTGATGTTGGCCCACTTGCTGTGACCGGCCATGCGAGACTCCTCTTGAGCGTCAGTTGACGCCGTCTTCGCCCGAGTCAATTCGAGATCGAAGACGCTGCGCAGTACCGCCGAATTCCAGATCATACAGGTCCCGTGAGGGCATCAGATGGATGCCCCAATCGCCATTCTGCACAAGGTCATACACCCGCACATGATCGGCCACGAATCTGGGATGCGAGAGCAGGGACAAGGCGTGTCGCCACGTGCGGCGAGCAGCCTCGATCTGGCCAGCCGCCGCCTCGGCCTCGCCCAGATGCTCAAGAATCACCGGATCCATCTGATCTGCGATCCGAGCAGCCTCTCGCAGCAGACTGAGTGCGCCGCGGCCGAGGTCGTCATCCTCCAATCGACCTTCCTTCACGCGCAGCCAACCAAGGCTGTCAAGATTGGCCGCCGACTCGGGGTCCAACGCCCACGCCGCCTCAATCAACGCCGCGGCCCGAGGCTGATCGACTTCCCGATCGAGCAGCATGTAGCCGAGATTATTCAGGGCCAGCGGCAAATCTTCGTCCAATCGAATCGCCTCTTCCAGCAGCATGATGGCACCGTCCATATTGCCAAGCGTCGCATGAATGGTCGAGGCGTGGGTCCACATTTCCGCTGGGCTTAACGCCTCTCGGAAGTGCGTCCTGAGCCGCAAGTCACTCTGGGGTAACGATCGAATCAATCTCGCCGTCGCTTCTGCGTCTTCAGCCACAGCATCAAGCGCCACACACGTTGAGGTAAACCGGCCACGATCGCCGCGATTGGTCAACATGCCACCATTCAGCCGGGCAGCAGCAAGTTCGCGGGCAAGCGGCTTGGACCCCTCGTTGGTCAACTGCTGCAGAAAGCTGGCCCACCGCCGGCGACGAATCTGGTCACCCGGTGACGCCACGGCCAGTTCCAATGACGTTTCCCGCGCATCCCGAAGGAGCGTCGCCGCCGCCTGGGACTCGCCGGCCCGCCGCAACTGAACGCCGAGCGCGGCATTCCATCGTGCCGATTGCAGCCGCGTGTCGTCTCGATCCGCGTGGTGCCGCCGGAGCAGCAGGGGCAGTGCTTCGTCGTGACGTCCGGCTTGCATGGCGTGCGCGGCGGCAAAGCCAATGGCGGCCGGATCGTCTGGGCACAAGGCCAAACGATGTCCCCATGCTTCACGCACCAACGCGGCATCGCCAACTCTCCTGCCAACTCGGGTCAATCCCAACCAAGCCGCTTCGTTGCCAGGATCGGCTTCGACCGCCTCCCGGTAGGCCTCAAAGGCCAATTGCAGGTTGCCGGCCAACTCGGCTTCGCGTCCGTTGGCCTGCGCCATGATGCTTTGACGATGTTGGGCGGAGTTCCAAGGCTGGCCCTCTGGAATCGGGGGAGGCGCCACGTCGACCCGACTCAGCACGTCGCTCAGATCAGGCGACTGGGTCGCCAACACCAAGGAGCCGGCGAACAACAGGAACCCAAGTGCCATCGTCAACGCTTCCGTGCCTTTGAACGCGTCTTCTTCTTCTTGGACGCCGACTTCTTGGTGGTCTTCTTCTTGGTCACTTTCTTCTTGGCGGTCTTCTTCTTGGTCACTTTCTTCTTGGCGGTCTTCTTCCTGGCCACCTTCTTCTTGGCGACCGCCTTCTTCTTCGGCAGCGCCTTCTTCTTGGTCACCTTTTTCTTGGCGGCTGCCTTCTTCTTGGGAACGGGCTTCTTCTTGGGCTCGGCCTTCCGTGCCGCCGCAGCAGCCTGCCGCTCGGCGGCACGCTGCTCCGCCTCGACCGCGGCCTGCTCAGCCGCCGCCTTCTTGGCCGCCGCGCGGCGAGCCGCTTCGGCCTTTTTCGCCTTGGCGGTCTCCTGCGCCTCAGCTCGGTTGGCGATGGACTTGGTTCGCACCCGCTTGGCGACGCGGGCAGCGGTCTGGTCCGCCTTGGCTCGCTTCTTCGAGACAGCATCACTTTGGCCGTTCACCCACGCTTGCAGCGTGGCGTGAACCTTGTGGGCGTGATCCGACCGCACCTGACGGCCGATCCATGCTGAAACCTCTCCCAACGATGCCGACTCATCTACACAGTCGGCGTTGGACAGCATCCAGCACAACTGATCGTCAATGGGCACATCGCCAATGTCGCCACACAGCAACAACCAACGGGCCGATACGAATGGCGTCATCCCGTCCAGCGACTCAATGGACTCTCGAAGATCCCGTTTCCCATGCTCGAATTCCGGCACCATCGTGACCTCGTGGTGACGCTGATACAGATGGTTGAGCATCAACTTGAGCCGCTTTCCCCGCTCCAAGGCGAGATCGGATGTGTCCAGGCACATCTCCGCGATCTCACCGGGGGTTGACACACGGAGTTCATGCCAATCGAGCAATTCCTTAACCAGGCAAGCCCATGCCTCATCCGCTTTGGCGGATGTCGACTCCCACAGCAGTTGTGAGTAGACCAGCACGTTCACCGGATCATCCATTTCAGGCGGGCTGACGCGCTTCTTGAGCTTCTTGACGTGAGCGGCGAACTTGACGCCGTGTTCCTTGGAGTTCTTCACGATGTTTGTTCCTCGTTGCCGGGGGCGGCTTCCTGATCTTCTCGCCGCACCGCGTCTTGGATGGCCCCGAGCACCCGGGCCTCATTCTTGATCGACTCGTCCAATACGAATCTCAGTCGAGGCACGCGACGCATGCGAACCTCATCACCCAATCGCCTGCCGATCCAGCCCGCCGCAGCACGTAATCCATGCAGGGCTGAGGCTGCATGCTTGGCGGGCAAGACCGAGCACCACACTCTGGCCTCACTGGAGTCAGGACTGACACTGACCTTGGTCACGGTGACCAACCCGCGAACCCGGGGGTCATTCAACCCGCGACCCAGAATCTTCTGGATCCCGCGCTGGACAACCGCATCAACCTGTTCTTGGTGCCGCGTCATCCGCGTCGCTCCGCCTGCTCAGGATCCTGGACGCACTTCGTGCGAGACATAGCACTCCAGCACGTCGCCGACCTTGATGTCGTCGTATCCGTCAATGAGCATGCCGCACTCCTGGCCGGACTTGACCTCCTTGGCATCATCCTTGAATCGCTTGAGTTGCGACAACGTACGATCGGTTTCGATCACAATGTCGTCTCTGGTCACGCGGATCAATGCGCTCCGCTGAATTGCACCACTGGTGACATAACAGCCCGCCACCATGCCGACCTTGGAGACCCGGAAGACCTCCCGCACTTCGGCGTGGCCGAGAATCTCCATACGATGCTCGGGCTCGAGCATGCCGGTGATGGCCTTCTCGATGTCATCGGTGATGTCATAGATCACGTCGTAATACCGAATATCGACACCAGCATCGTCCGCCGCCCGCCGCACCTTGCCAGGAGCGGTCACGTTGAATCCAATGATGATGGCTCCCGAGGCGTCGGCAAGAGATACGTCTGACTCGCTGATGCCACCCACGGCAGCATGCTTCATTGCCACTCGAACTTCTTCGTTGCTCATCTTGCCAAGCGCGGCCGTGATCGTCTCGACCGATCCCTGCACATCAGCCTTGAGAATGATGGGCAATTCCTTCTTTCCGGCCTCGCTCATGTGGTCAAGAATGTTGTCGAGCGTGACACGCTCGCGTGTGAGGGATCGTTGCCGTTCGGCTGCCACGCGTTCCTTGGCTGCGGTCTCGGCCTCCCGTAGATTCCTCACTACGAAGACTTGATCGCCGGCGTCGGGCACTTCTCCAAGCCCCGAAATGGTGATCGGATCAGAGGGCAACGCCGCCTTGGTGCGGTCACCATGGTCATCCATGATGTCGCGGACGCGTCCATACCCGCGTCCCGCCACGATGTAATCGCCCTTATTCAACTGACCCTGCTGCACCAGAATGCTCGCAACCGCGCCTCGGCCCTCTTGCAACTGGGCCTCGAGCACGGTGCCCTCGGCAGGCCCGTCAAAGTCGGCGGTCAACTCGAGCAGTTGTGCCTGCAAGTCAAGAATCTCCAACAGGTCGGAGATGCCTTCGTTTTTGATGGCCGTAGTCTTGACGACTTCGATATCGCCGCCCCACTCCACCGGGTTCAACTCATGCTCGGCCAGTTGACCAAGGATGCGCTGGATGTTCGCGTCGGTTGCCTCAGGCTTGTCAACCTTGTTGAGCGCCACGACAATTGGAACCCCTGCTGCCTTGGCGTGATTGATCGACTCGACGGTCTGAGGCATGACGCCGTCATCGGCAGCCACCACGAGCACGACGATGTCGGTCACCTTGGCACCACGGGCACGCATCTCAGTGAACGCCTCGTGGCCCGGCGTGTCGATGAATGTGACGAGATGCTCGTCGTCACCAACCGTCACCGGCACACGAAAGGCACTGGTTGCCTGCGTGATACCGCCGGCCTCGCCCTCGGCCACCGAGGCATTGCGAATGCTGTCCAGCAGCGAGGTCTTGCCGTGGTCGACATGGCCCAGAATGGTCACAACCGGCGAGCGTGGCCGCTCATCCCTCATGTCCCGATCGGTGAATGACTCTGCAATCTGCTGTTCGGCCGTCTTGGCCTCTACGACTTCGAGTTCAACGCCAAATGACAACATGCACTCGACCGCCAATTCAGCATCGAGCGTCGAGTTGATCGTGACGTCATGTTCTTCATTGATGAGCCATCGAAGCATGTCCCGAGCTTTCACGCCACTCGCAGCGCTCATCGACTTGATGGTCAGAGGCTCTACCAATGTGATGGCACCACCAAGATCCACAGCCGACTTCGCCCGTGTGCCGGTTGGGCCGGATGCGCGTTTGGCGCTGTCTCGTCGCACTGACCGGAAGTAGCCGCCGCTGCGGGAGAGTCGTTGCTCACGCTCGCGAAGGTCCTGCTCACGCCAGTTTCGCTGGCCGGTACTGGCGCCTTGCTGTTGCTTACCATCGCGCGCGTCAGTGCGAGTGTCCGCAGCACCGCTGCGGCGGCGATTGCGACGGGAGGCTCGGCCACGGTCCGGCGCATCCGCCGGGGGAGGACCGCCAAACCCAGGGCCGCCTGGACCGCCGGAACCACCCTGGCCGGTGGCCGGAGCACTGCGGGGCGGCCCCTTGGGTCGCGGCGCGCGAATGTTTTCCGGTTGCTCGACGCGAATGACCTTCGGGCCGGCAAGCGTCGTTTTCTTTGGCTCTTCGAGGGTGCGGCCAAGTTGCTCGACCTTCTCGGGACGGACCGGTTCGTTCGGAACGGGTGGAGGATCGACCTTGGTAACCGGACCTTCGGCCGGAGGCTCGCCAGGCGATGTCCGAGTCGGTGGTTCGATCAGCCCGCTGCCCCGGCTTGCCGAGGGTGGCGGCTCCGGCGCTGGTGCCGTCGGCATATCTTCAACTGTTGCAGGCTCGTCAGCGACAATCTCTGCGTCGGGAGACTCCGTCGGCGTTGTCTTCTTTCGGGTCTTCTTCTTGGCCTTGGCTCGTGCCTGCTTGACATCGACTGGCGCCGCCGTCTGCACTGCGGTGCCGCCGCTGGAAGTATCGCTGAACCACTCTCGAATCGTGGCTGCCAATCCAATCGAGATTGCCGACATGTGATTGGTGATGTTCGGCACATCCTCCTCACCACACTTGGCAACGACGTCCTTCGACGAGACACCAAGTTCCTTGGCAATCTGGTGAACTCGGATTGTGGTGTTTTTCTTCGCCACGAAGTTGGTTCCAGGGCAATGCTGGCCGCGACCTGCGGTCAGCCCTGCGTGTCCTCTCCATCTGTTGGTTCACTGGACCCACCGGAGTCCCCTTCCAGAATGGACGTCGCTGCCGCTTCCGCATGAGCCTCTTCGGCTTGAGCCTCGGAATCCAGGGCGACGGGTGGGGCCTCGCCAAGAATGGATGCGGCCGCTGACTCACCCTCGACGCCAGCAGTCTCAATGGACTCTGCCTCTGCATTCGCCTTGCGTCGCTCTTCCTCTTCCTTCTCAATCCGCTGCTGCTCCTCGACGACCTTGGCTTGCTCGGCGCAGGTACTGAGTACCAGTTCGCTGAGTTCTTCGGGCATGCCCACATCGTTGTTGAGCGTGGCCTGTCCGACATCCTGCACGTCGAAGACGCTGATCATCCCAAGCGCACCCATGCGATCGAGCATCGCATCATCCACGCCCTCGATCGGCTTCACGGTCGCCTCAAGTGTCTCCAGCCCCTTTGCGAATTCCTCTGGCGTGAGGATGTCGATGTCCCAGCCAGTCAATCGCGCCGCGAGCCGTACATTCTGACCACGGCGGCCGATTGCCAGAGAGAGTTGATCTTCACGAACAATGATCGTGGCCCGGCCAAGCTCAAAGCACAGACTGACCTCGTTGACCTCAGCAGGCTTGAGCGCGTTGCCAATGAGCACCTGGCTCGACTCATTCCAACGCACAATGTCAATCTTCTCGCCGCCAAGTTCATCCACAATGTTGCGAATGCGGCTGCCTCGAACACCCACACAGGCGCCGACCGCATCGACTTTCGAGTCAATGGACGCAACGGCGACCTTCGTGCGGAATCCAGCCTCGCGGGCCATGGCCTTGAGCTCTATCACATGCTCGGCCACCTCGGGCACTTCCGCCTCGAAGAGGCGGCGGATGTAGTCCTCATGGCTTCTAGAAAGCACGATCTTGGCGCGATTGCCGTCCTCACGTACCTCGTGAATGACGCAGCGGACGCGGTCGCCCTGATGGAACTGCTCGCCTGGAATCTGATGCGAGCGAGGCATGAAGCCTTCGGCCCGATCAATCTGGACAATCAGGGCACCGCCCTCGTACCGATGGGCAATGCCGGTCACGATTTCGCCGAGTCGTTTGCCGAACTCGTCAAGAATGCTCGCTCGCTCATTGTCGCGGAATCGCTGGATCATGACCTGCTTGGCGGTCTGGGCGGGAATGCGTCCAAGCGACTCAAGCGGAATCACTTCCGAGGAACCATCTTCGTGGATCTTCCACAACGTGATCTGCCCGCTGACCGGATCAACCTTGCACGCGAATTCTTCGGTATCCAGCGAGTTAAAATGCTTTCGAGCCGCGCTGATCATGGCCTGCTCAAGATCCTGAAGCAGGAGCTCCCGATCGACGTTGCGCTCACGGGCAATGGCATCAATGAAGCGAATGGTTTCGGGGTTCATCTCAAGGTCGCCTTTGATGCCTACGTTGGGGTTGAAGGTACGGTTTGAAACCGTTCAGCCGAACGGTGTAAAAACAACAGGGCCACAGCACTCTCGGCCGTGACCCGCTCCTCCGATCCGGGCTCCCGCAGTGCGGGTCCGCGATCCGACGCGACGATGGCTCGTCGATCAGATCATGGGGAACTCCCCAAATCGGCCCGAGCAAGCAGTGGGCCTGGTGAACACATCCGTAGCAGACAATGCCACGAACAAGGGATGGAGCAGATCACTCCACATGGCAGGAAACGAGTTGGTCGGGGCTGTTGAGCACCATTCGACTCCACAAGAACACAGAACGCCATGCAGCCCACCACGCGGTGAACCAACCCTAATTGCGGCACTGTATCTCCCCCGACCATAAGCCGCAACCGGGCCCGCTTCCGGGGGGTAGACTTGTCAGTCTCTGAAACCCCATTTGGGGGCCACTGGATGGAGGTTCACGCGTGCGTATCTGGAACGGGATAGCAGCCACCGCGGTGGCGGCCACCTTCACCGTGGCGGCGGTTGCAGACCCCGGCGGCGGCTTTGGTTTCGGCGGCGTGGACCCCAATCCCCCACCAACACAGCAGTTCTACGACTCTCGCGACCGCGTTGCGGTGCAGGTCATCCCCAGTCGAACCCGCGTGGCCCCTGGCGGCGATCTGGTGCTCGCGGTCGTATTTGACCAGCAGCGCTCATGGCATGTGCACACCAATGACCCGCAAGTGCCCAAAGAACTGGGCGATCCTGAGGACTACTTCGCCACGGCCATCCACATCGAGGCTTCGAGTGACAGCCTCGTTCCCCACACCGACTGGATTCAGTGGCCCGCGCCCCACGAAATCATCGTGGGCTTTGGCGGCCCTGACGTCGCCTACGAGGTCTTTGAGGGCCGGGCCATCGCCTACGTGCCGATTACAGCGCCGGCCGATGCCTCGCTCGGCGTCGTGACCCTCACGGTGCGCCCCGTCTTTCAGGCCTGCGACCCCACGTACTGCCTGGCACCAACCCCATTGCCTCCAGACCAGGGCGAAGCGGCAGGTTCGCGATGGCTGGACTATGGCATCAGCCTCACCATCGACATCGGTCCATTGGCATCCCGCTCGAGCGACCCTGCCAATGAAGCCGCCAACTTTGCCGACTTTGACGGCAGCGTATTTGGTCGAATCGGAAGCGGCGAAGTGGCGCCTGCCACATCCGCTCAGGATGTGCGCTTCAATGTCTTCGGCCTGGAATTCGGCCTCGACACAGATGGGTCGTTCGGAGTTGTCTTGCTGCTGATCGTCGCGGCGCTCGGTGGTTTCCTGCTGAACCTGACACCATGCGTCCTGCCCGTGATTCCGCTGAAAATCATGGCGATTTCAAGTTCGGCCGGCAACCGCGCCAAGACACTCATGCTCGGGATCGCCATGAGTCTGGGCGTCATCGGGTTCTGGATCGGCATCGGACTGGCCATCGCATTGCTGACGGGCTTCACCGCCAGTAACCAACTGTTTCAGTATCCGATCTTCACAATCGCCATCGGGCTGATCATTGCCGGCATGGCCATCGGCATGTGCGGACTGTTCTCGGTCCGACTGCCCGCGGCTGTCTATATGGTCAGCCCGCGGCATGACACGCTGAGGGGATCCTTCCTCTTCGGCATCATGACCGCCGTGCTCGCCACGCCATGCACCGCCCCCTTCATGGGCGCCGCGATGGCATGGGCTGCCACCGAAACGCCCGCCATCACGCTCATCACCTTTGCCGCCATCGGCGTCGGTATGTCGCTTCCGTATCTACTGCTCGCGGCCTTCCCGCAGTTCACCGACAAGATGCCAAAGGCCGGGCCCGCAAGTGAACTCATCAAACAAGTCATGGGCCTGCTCATGCTCGCAGCGGCCACCTACTTTGTGGGTGTTGGGTTCAGCGGCATGCTGGCCGAGCCGCCGACCCCGCCGAGCCGAATGTACTTCTGGTTCGTCGCAGCCGTCGTCGTCTTCGCTGGCCTGTGGCTCATCATTCGAACCTGGCAACTGACCGCCCGCTCGGCGCCAAAGCGTGAGATGGAGCGGCATGAGCAAACCGACATGGCGCTGCCGCTTCACGCGGTTGGTTGGCGGACGTCCATGACGCTGCTGGGCGGCTTGGTCGCCGTTGCAGGCGTTGCCCTGGCCATCACGCTGACCGACCACGGGCCAATCTCGTGGATCTGGTACACGCCGGCCAAACTCAAACAGGCTCAACACGACGGACAGGTCGTCGTTCTGGAGTTCACCGCCGAATGGTGCCTCAACTGCAAGGCACTTGAGGCTGCGGTCCTGCACACCGACGAAGTCTCGGAACTTCTGGCCGAGCCTTGGGTCGCGCCGATCAAAGTCGACTTGACCGGCAACAACACCGAAGGCAATGCCATGTTGCAGGCCGTAGGGCGGCATCAGATTCCGCTGCTGGTCGTGCTCGCGCCCGACGGCCAAGAAGTCTTCAAGGAAGACTTCTACACAGTGGACCAGGTCATCAATGCCGTCACTGAGGCGCGAACCCAGAACTAAGGCCCCGCTCGGCCATTGCCCGCACATCCGCGGGTAGTCGCTGCAGTGGATCAACGCTGTTGGCATCGTCCATGTCAATGGCGGCCTGCCACGCGGCGGCGCGCCCATCGCGGTCCCCAGCACGCTCAAGCAGCACACCAAGATTGATCCACGCCATCGCGGCGGTCGGATCTTCGCGGCACAAACGCGCTGCCAGTGCAATTGCCTCCTGCTGTGTTGCGTCGGATCCACCAAGCATCGCGATCATACTGACCGCTTCGAGGGCCAGGCGTCCGCCAGCGAGCCGGCCGAGGGCGTGGGCGCGCCCCGCCTCATCGGCTGCCGCGGCCAACCAACGCTGCGATGCGACCTCGTCGGGAAGCACCCCATGCGCCGCGGCGAGGTGCTGCTCGGCCGCGTGCACCAACATCAACGGATCGTGCCCGACCTCCCACGCCGCAAGCAGTCGTTCCGCAGCGCGGTGGCGAGCACCCGCATCAGCGCCTGCGGGTTCGCCGGGCGCGGCGATCAACATGCTTGCTGCCTGATCGACCAGGTGATCCTGACGCAGTTGCGGGCAGGCCCCCCACACGACCGCCCCAACGCACAACAGAGCGCCAACGACGGCTCCAAGTACTGGCAGACCACGGCCCCCATTGGCAGACGTTGGCGCCGCCGCACCAAGCAGCGCCAGAATCCACACGCTGCTCGCCGCGTTGTGCACACTCATCTCAACCTGCCCATGCACAATGAGCAGCACGACCGCCGAAACCACGGCCCAGCCGGCAATTGGTCCAACGAGACAATTCCATCCGACCCACGCCAAGATTGGCAGCGACATCCATCCAACGATCCGTACCACCCGGCCGGCGTCATCGAGATCGCCCCACTCACCGCTGGACACCAGCACCGCTGGAATGAGCGCCGCGCAGGCCGCGGCCGTCGGCCACCACCACCGTCCTGCATCGCTGCTGTCCAGCCGCCAGCCTCGACGGCCTGCGGACCACACCAGCACCATGACCAATCCAACCCAGGCAAAGCCCAGCACACCAAGCGTGCTGGTCCACTCCCACAGCATCGCGTGCGGTGATATGACCTCTTCGGGTGCCCCCGGCAACCGCTCGGCCGCATAGGCATCCTGGAATCCAGCAGGCCCAGCACCCAGCATCGGATGGCTCGACAACACACCAGCAGCGCCCGCGTCGTACTGCCACCGAATCAACATGCTTCGCCCCCCCGGAAGTCCTCCCGGAATCCCCCCCGAAAGCCCTCCGGAAAACCACGATGCGCCAGCCACCAACAAGGGTGCGACGGCGGCCAACACAATCAAACCCAACGCGATCCATCCGCCTCGTGCACAAACCCGCTCGCTGATCAAACCCCCAACAACCAAAGCCAACCCAACCACCAACACTAGGACGCCGCCAAGCGAGCCGGTCATGGCCGTGACAACCGCAGCAAAAACCACCACCACGACAGCGATGCCGCCAATCACCAACGATCGGCCACGAACCTTGGCCGCAACAACCATCCCAAACCAGGCAATCGTGCAAGCAGCAAGCACTGTCGCCAGCAGGTTCGCGCTGGTGAACCACCCGCTCGGACCACCGGTCAGCACCCGCCGCTCGTACACCAGCGCCTCAGCCGACCCGAGTTCCATGCCCATCGACGTCAGAACGACTTCGCTGTTAGCGGTAAACCATGTTGCCGTCTCGGGCAGCACCCACCCCCATTGCACCAGTCCTTGAAGCACCAAGGCGCCCGCAACCGCCAACAACACGGCCAGCGTCGCGCGCCGAACGGCCGCATCGCGGCATACATGCGCCAGCGCGACGGCCGCGGTGATGCCAGCGACCCACGGCAGCAGCACACGAACCTGATCGAGCCCGACGCCAGCCCACACAACCGCGGCGCCAATCGGAATCACCCACAACACCAACAACGTGGCTGAACCGCCCCGCCGACGCATAGCCTCGCCACACAATCCGGCCGCGGCCGCCGCGAGCAGCACGACATCCAGAACCATCAGCCAACCCGGACTCACGCCCGGCACACGCGTTGAATTGAGCACCGGATCGACATCGAACCAGATCTCAGGCAGCAGCGTGACCAGGCACCGCGCCGCAGCGATCGCCGCGATGAGCGTGGCGGCCACCATCGCCAACACACGACCGCCGCTCAACGATCGACTCCGGTTTCCAGCAGGATGAGCACGCCGATCACGATGCCGATCTGCACGCCTGCCATCACAGCCTGCCATGGCGCGAGACTCGGTAGCAACAGCCCGACGATGCCCGTGGCCGCGGTGAGCGACCAGATGATGAAGACGGCGCGCCGCGCCGAGAGTCCACGCTGCACAAGTCGGTGCGAGAAGTGCTGGTGATCTCCCCGGAACGGGCTCTTGCCCTGCCGCAGGCGAATGCTGGTCACACTCACAAGGTCGTAGAGCGGTATCGCCAGGACCGCAAGCGGCATCAACGTGGCATACCAACCGGCGGATGCGTTTCCATCGGCCGCTGGCTCCCAATAGGTGGTCCGAATGGTGACGACCGCGAGGGCCATCCCGATCACAAGCGTTCCGCCGTCCCCGAGAAAAATCTTCGCCGGGGGCAGGTTGAACAGCAGGAAGCCGGCCGCGGTGCCAACCAGCACCGCTAGCGTCGAGGCCACAAACCACTGCTGCGACACCAGGGCGGTGACCAGCAGCAGCCCACCCGCCACGACCGTGACACCGGCCGCCAGACCATCCATGTTGTCGAGGAAATTCATCGCATTCGTGATGACCACAATCCATCCGACACTGAGCACGATGCTCGGAGCCGCACCAAGCCCCATCCATCCGTCCAACTGACGTAGCAGCCGCACATCAAAGAACAGCACCAGCACGACCGCCAGCGCCACCTGTACGAACAGTTTCAACACCGCCGAAAGGTCGCAACGATCATCGAGCAGACCCATGATGTGCAGCACCAACAACGCACCGGCCAACGCGATCGCCGTCGGGGCGGTGTGATGCAAGCGATCCAGCCACTCCGTCGCGGCTGGTGCCAGATCGCCGAGCAGGCCCGGGGCCAACAGGATGAGCAGCCCGGCTCCGCCAATGGCAGCGATCAATGGCCACGCAATTGCGATGCCGCCGATGTTGGGGACATCACGCAACTGCTTCAACGCGCCCGCGCCGCCCGGCGAATCCATCACATTGAGCCGCCGACCAAGCGAACAGAGCACCGCCGTGGCGATCACGCCAACCACAAACGAGGACGCAAGCAGAATGAACACATTGGTGGTCACCCCCACATGATGCCCGACTCACGGCGTCATGGCCAACTTTCCTCATCAGAGATGGCTACCGTGCCCAGATATGGAACGAATCACCGTCTATTGCAGCTCCTCGACCCGAGCCAGTAATCGCCTGCACGACGCCGCCCGAGAGATCGGCCGAACCATCGCTGGCCACGGCGTGACGGTCGTCTACGGAGGCGGCAGCATCGGACTGATGGGCGCGCTCGGAGCCGGCTGCAAGGAAGTCGGCGGCCGGTTGATCGGCATCACGACCACGCAGCTGGTGGAACTTGAACAGGCCAGTGACATCTGCGACGAACTCGAAGTGTTTGAAACCATGCGTCAACGTCGCAAGCGTCTGCTGGAACTTGCCGATGGGGTGCTCGTCCTCCCTGGGGGTCTGGGAACCCTCGAGGAGTTCTTTGAGGCGCTGGTCGGGCGCCAATTGGCCGAACATGACTCACCGATTGGCCTAGTCAATTGTGACGGTGCCCTGAATTCCCTGCTGCTCATGTTCGACGATCTCGTGCACCACCACTTCGTACGGGCATCCGCCCGTGATCTATTTTTCGTCGAATCTGACGGCGTCACCGCGGTGGAGCGACTGATTCGCACGCCGCGCGAACTCGTCGACCCCAACCGCATGGTGCCGTCAGGCTCCGACTGAGTAGGCTGCCCACATGCCACCAACCATCGGACTTATCGCTGGGGAAGGACGACTGCCCGTGCTGGTCGCGCGTGGCATGCGCCGCGCCGGACTCAGCGTCGCCTGCGTAGCCTTCCGCGGGCACGCAGATCCGGAACTGCGCGACGTCTGTGATCGTTGGGCCGATGTTTCCCTCTACAGGCCCGGGGGCTGGATTCGATGCCTGCGGCGGTGGCACGCGACCGAGGCGGTCATGGTTGGCCGTGTTGCCAAGACCCGCATGCATGACCCACTGCGGCTGATCCGCAACGTGCCCGATTGGCGTGCGGTGCGACTCTGGTATCGTCGGCTCCGGCACGATCGACGCGACGCCGCCGTGCTCGTGGCCGTTGCCGAAGAACTCGCTCGAAGTGGAATCACACTCATCGACTCAACCACGCACATCCCGGAACACATGGCCAAGGCCGGAACGCTCGGCACGCGAGCGCCGTCCGCCCCGCAACGCCAGGATGTCGCGTTCGGCTGGCCCCTTCTGCAAGACGTCGCCAACCTGGGCGTCGGACAGGCAATCGCCGTCCGCGACGGCGACATCATCGCCGTCGAGGCCGTCGAAGGCACCGACCGCATGATCGACCGCGCCGGTTCGTTGTGCCGGGCCAAAGGCTGGTGCCTGCTCAAGACCGCCTCGGATACGCACGATCGCCGCGCCGACGTACCCACTATCGGCGTGCAAACGATCGAACGGCTCTCGCAGGCCGGATGCGGATGCATCGCTGTGGGCGCGGGGCGAGTGATTCTGTTGGAGCGACCGAAGATCATCGAGGCCTGTGATCGCGCCGGCATCGCCCTGATCGGCATCGAGTCCGAGGACGCCGAGTGAGTGAACCGCTCGTCTCGCGAGCAGGCGGGAAGTTGCAGCACGCGCTGGAGACCTTCGACATCGACGTCACCGATCTGCGATGCGCCGATCTGGGCTGCAACGTCGGCGGATTTACCGATTGCCTGCTCCGGCGCGGAGCGAGCTCGGTCATCGCCCTCGACACCGGCTACGGAATCCTCGCGTGGAAACTCCGGCAAGACGACCGGGTCGAAGTTCGTGAACGCACCAACGCCATGCACGCCGAACCGCCCGACGGTGGCGTTGATCTGGTGGCCATCGATCTGGGCTGGACACCCCAGCGGCACGCTCTTCCGGCGGCGAGACGATGGCTCGCCCCGGGCGGCCGGATCATCTCGTTGGTGAAGCCCCACTACGAACTGAACGAGGAAGATCGCAGGGCGCATCTCAAGCATGGCCGGCTTGAGGATGCCGTGGCCGAGACCATGTTGCAAGCTGCATTGGACGCCCTTGAGTCGATGCAACTCCGCGCGCTGGGGACCACGATCTCCCCCATCCGTGGAGGCAAGAGCAGCCGTGGAAAGGGGCAGGGAAATCGCGAATTTCTGCTGCTCGCCGAAGCGGTCTGACACCACCCCGGGCCCCTTTCCGGGGCCGGGATCACGTACAATACCGGGACACAGATTCGGCCTGGCGCTTCGCTGCCGGCCGCCGCAGGACACCCCTTCATGACCAGTGCCGACCGCCCCGACGAGGCGGATGAAAACACGAGCCCGCCGGACAACATCGGCCACATCATCGAACAACGTGTCGAGCAGGAGCTGCACACCAGTTACCTGACATACGCGATGTCGACGATCACGGACCGCGCGCTCCCGGACGTACGCGACGGTCTCAAACCATCACAGCGGCGCATTCTGGTCGCCATGAACGATCTCAATCTGGCCCCGGGACGCAAGCATCGAAAGTGCGCCAAGATCTCCGGCGACACTTCCGGCAACTACCACCCGCACGGCGAATCCGTCATCTACCCAACGCTGGTCAACATGGGCCAAGGCTGGAAGATGCGGGTGCCACTGGTTGACAAACAGGGAAACTTCGGCTCTATCGACGGTGATCCGCCGGCCGCCATGCGGTACACCGAGGCTCGGCTCACACATGCGGCAAGCGAACTGCTTACCGACCTGAAACTCGACACAGTTAACTACATCGCCAACTACGACGAGACCCGAGTCGAGCCAACCGTGCTTCCGGCCCGATTCCCGAATCTACTGGTCAACGGATCCAGCGGCATTGCCGTCGGCATGTCCTGCTCGATGCCGCCACACAATGTCACTGAGGTGTGTAACGCAATCGTCGCCGTCATCGATGACCCCACGCTGGACTTGAGCGCCATCTTGAACATCATTCCAGGCCCGGACTTTCCCACTGGCGGCACGATCATCGGCCGCCGCGGCATTGCCGATGCCTACGCGACCGGGCGGGGCCGCGTCATCGTCCGCGGATGCGTACACCACGAAGAGATCAATGGCCGCCCTTGCATCGTCATCGATGAGATCCCCTACCAGGTTGTCCAGAACAACTTGATCGACAAGATGGTCGACGCCGCCAAGGCGGACCGTATTCAGGGCATCGCTGATATCAAGAACTTCTCTGGCAAGAGGCATCGCACCCGAATCGTCGTGCAGCTCAAACGCAGCGCCGACCCGGACGTCGTAGAGCGTCAGATCTACCAATTCACTCCGCTGCAGAGCACGGTGTCCATTATCAATATCGCCCTGGATCGTGGTCGCCCTCGCACCATGGGCATTCGACAACTGATCGATTGCTTCATCAACCACCGACGTGATGTTGTCCGACGACGGACCGAACACCTCCTGCGGGAAGCCCGCAAGCAGGCCCACCGACTCGAGGGACTCATCCTCGCCGTCTGCGACATTGGCGAAGTGATCGCACTGATTCGCTCGTGCCGAACGCGAGAAGAGGCCATTGTCAAGTTAATGGAGCGGCGATTCCAGATTGCCAGCGATCACCCACAGGCCGCCACCATCCCGGCCATGCTGCTTGAGCAGTGCAACACCGATGGCGGCACCGCACTCTCCCGAGTGCAGGCCGAGGCCATCGGGGCGCTCAGGCTCATCCAACTCACCGGCTTGGAGATCGAGAAACTCGTCGCCGACTACGCGACGTTGGTTGAGAAGATCGAGGAATATGAACTCATCCTCTCGGATGAGCAGCGCATTCTTGACATCATCCGTGAGGACTGCGAAGAAATCCGAGAGTCCTACGGAACCGACCGCAAGACCAGCATCGAAGAAAGTGAAGTCGATGACTACAACATCGGTGACCTCATCCCCGAGCACCACGTAGTCGTCACCGTCACCCACCGCGGATACATCAAGCGACTCCCCACCGACACCTACCGACAACAGAACCGCGGCGGCCGCGGCGTGACCAGCGGAAAGATCGCCGACGACGACTTTACGGAGATGCTCTTCACAGCGAGTTCCCACGACGATCTGCTGTGTTTCACAACGCTGGGCCGTGTGTTCAAACTCAAGGTCTGGCAGATCCCCGAGGGTGCTCGCACCGGCAAGGGACGCGCCATCGTCAATCTGCTGCGGCTCAAGGACGGCGAACAGGTCGTGACCTGCCTGGCCATCGAAGATTTCGAGGCTGGTGAGAACTTCCTGGTCTTCAGTACCAAGCAAGGGAAGATTAAGAGGACCGCCCTGCGGGACTACAAGAACGTCAACGTGGCCGGCATCAACGCCGTCAATCTTCGAGAAGATGACGACCTCGTCCGCGTAGTGCATACCGAAGGGGCTCACCACCTGCTGCTGGCGACGGCCTCCGGCATGTCCATTCGATTCTGCGAATCGGACGCCCGCGCCATGGGACGATCGGCCGCCGGCGTCAAGGGCATCGATCTGGCCAAGGACGATGAAGTAGTCGGGCTGGTCCGGGTGGACAATGATGCCGATCTGCTCACCGTAACAAGCAACGGCTACGGCAAGCGCACACCGATGGAGGAGTATCTCGTCCACTCACAGGATGGCGAGACACGGCCCCAGGGACGCGGTGGCAAGGGGCGGCGGGACATCCGCACCCAAGGCCGCAACGGACCAGTCGTCGCGATTCGCAACGTCCATGACTCGGACAGCATCGTCTTCGCAAGCGAAAGCGGTATGCTTGTCCGCATTCCCGCTGACTCGATCAGTCGCATCGGCCGCAACACACAGGGCGTTCGGCTGGTGAATCTCAAGGCGGGCGACCATGTCATCGCCGCGGCCAAAATCGCGGACGAGGCCAACGACGAGTCCAACGACGCGTCGTGACCCGATCGCTCAAGAGGGAGGCCACGAGGCCATGCCATTGAATCCCTGGTCCGACACCATCACCATTGCTAAACTGGCCGATGAGCCCCTCTTCTCCGAAGACATGGACACGCTGGTCGACCAGATCGACAGCATTCGACACGAAGGGGACGACGCGGTGCCCAACATCATCGTGGACCTTCAGAATGTGGGAACCGTGAACTCCTCGAATCTCGGCAGCATGCTTCGAATACGCAAGGTCCTCGAAGCATGTAATCGACGTTTGCTCATCTGCGCCGTCAATGACTCCATCTGGTCGGCCATGATCGCCACCGGGCTGGACCGTATCTTCTCCTTCGCGTCCGACGTCACCACGGCACTGGCCGAAATCCAACTCGGCATCGGCCACAGAAACACCTCAGAAGGCAACCCGGAAGACACCGCCGACAGCGAATCGACGGAGCACTGATCGGTGCTGCGGCTTCGCCGAGCCGAGCCCGACATGCGCATCGAAATGATGCCGTTGATCGATGTCATCTTTCTGATACTCACGTTTTTTGTCTACGCTATGGTGCTCATGGTGCGCGTCGATGTACTCCCGGTTCCACTGGAGTCCTACGCGTCTGGTGAATCAGCCGAATCAGATCCGGCCATCGCGGTCACCCTTCGGCTCGACGGAAGCATCTTTGTGGGCCAAGAGGAAACCGGCGCCGACGGCATGCTTGACGCCATCGCGTCGGCCCAAGCAGATGCCCCGGAGACCATCGTCTACCTCGTGCTCGAAGCCGGAGACGGCACGACCGACCGTGGACCGAGGCTGACGTCCGTGTGGGATCGACTGCACCGGGCTGGAATCGACATCAAACTCGTCGGCACGCCGTCAGAGTCCGGGCCATGAACTCGGAATACACACGACTGGGTGTCGGACTGGTCGTTTCGATCACCCTCAACACGCTCTTGATCGTGCCGGGCCTGACAAGCGACGCAGACGCGGACGGGTTGGCCGGAGATCAAGAGCAAGCCGTGCAGCCACCGGACTTCGGCCCGCCGCCCGACGAAGTCAAGCTCGGTATCCAGGAGTCGGAAGCGTCAACGCTGACATGGATCGGCTACGAGGAATACCGCGATCACATGGCGCGACTCTCTGAACTCGATCAGGCGTTCTTTGTCGCTGGCGGTGCCGCGAGCGGTGGCGGCGGAACGCCGGCGCCGGCGAACAGACCGGCCCCCGCGTCAACGCCCACCGAACAACGGCAGCCTCAACCAGCCCCAACGCCGCTTCCAAAGCAGCCCCCGCTGCCGGAGATGCCCGACGAGACGCTTCCCAAGGCCGCTCCCACCGATCACGAAGCCACCGCCGACACGCCACCGCAGGACACTTCAACGCAACCCACGCCGGAGGCAGCACCGCCCACGCCCAGCGCCGCTCCTCCCGCGCCCACCGGAGGCGACAACGCACCGATACCAGGACCCCCCAAGCCGCAAGTCGGCCCGTCCGCAACCGGCGCCGATGACTTGCCTCCGGTGCCCAATGCCAGCAACCGAGATGCGGATGCGGCCGCCATTGTGCCGGTCAATGTCAAGAAGCCCGGTGGACCGGTCGCTGCGCAGGGCCTGGAAGTTCGCACGTTCCGGCCGATCCTCACAGCATATGAGGCGTCCCGGTTCGGTCGGATTTCGATCGTCGTCAAGATCGCCTTTGACCGACGCGGCAAACCGCGACGTGTATTCATCGGCACACCTGATCCGAAACGGAAGACCATGCGGTGGAAACCCGCCACGAACGAATCGGGATACACCGACAAGGTCATCACCTCGCTCTATCGATGGCGTGCCTCGGGCAAGCAACTCAAGGAACTCGAAGGGGACGAGACGATCGAAATCGTGTTTGAATTGACCTTCAAGTGATCGCTCGGAAACCGTGGCCTCTACACTCCCCGGCATGAAAGTCCTTCTGACCAATGACGACGGCATTCACGCCCCCGGCATCGTGTCTCTTCACAGTGCCATCGCGGATCTCGGCGACGTGTGGACGGCAGCGCCACTGACCGTTCAGAGCGCCGCGGGACACGGCATCACCTATACCGACCCGCTCATGGTCGAGCCGGTCCAAGTCACGCCGACATTTGGTGGTATGGCAATCGACGGAAAGCCCGCGGACTGCGTCAAACTCGCCATTCGCTCGCTGTGGCCCGAGCACCATGGCGAAGACTCCAGGCCCGACCTGACCGTCAGCGGAATGAATGCTGGCGCCAATGTCGGCATTAATGTCCTGTATTCCGGCACAGTTGCAGCCGCCATCGAGTCGGCCTTCCTCGGCGTGCCGTCCATTGCCGTCAGCTTGTACCTCAAGAATCGTGATCGAATCTTCTGGGACCGGGCCGCGGAGATTGCGAGGATCACGATCGATCGGATTCTCGCGACCCGCCCACTCACACCGCATGAAGTACTCAATGTCAATATCCCACCAATTGAGACCAAGGACGCGCCGATCCCCCCCATTCGAGTTGTCGGCATGAATGCAGCGCCACTCCTCGAAGGGTTCGAGCGACGGCTCAGCCCCGCAGGGCAGATCTACTATTGGGCTGCCGGAGAGGGCATGACCTTCACCAGCACCACGGCCGGCTCGGACGTCGATGTGCTGCGAGCTGGCTGCGTGACGGTGACGCCGCTTTCGTACGTCATGACCGACGTCGATCGCATGCAGGAGTGGCAAGCGGCGCTGGAATAGGCTTCCAGTGGTGTGAGTCAGACGTCGGCGGCGTTGATTACATACTCGCGACCGCCCCACTGCACCGGCTCCCCGCGACGCAGCGTCCGTTCCGCCCACCGCATGACGCGATAGACCTCCCAGGTTCCGATCGGAAACAGCAGGACGGTCCAGACCGGCTGCCGGCCGATGGAATATGCCCAGCCAAGCGCGATCACCTGCAAGAGGAGTCCGACCCCGCCAAGCATCACGGCAGTGGTTCCTTCCCATCCGCCGGCAAGAATTCCCAGCACGACCGCTGCTACGCATACCCCGGGGACACACCAACCGACGAGCAACTGACGTCTGGCCTGCTTTCGAAGTGCGCGGCACGATCGCCGCGTCGCCTCCAGAAAGATCCGCATCCATCCACGCAGAAAATCCTCATGGCTTCCATACATGGCGCACCACAACAGTCCGTCCGCCCGCAGAATGTTGACGCGCCCCTCGGCCCGACTGATGGCTTGGGCGAATGCAATGTCCTCGAGAAGCGCATCTTTGACGGCAGCGTGACCGCCGATCTGCTCGTACCAATCTCGATCAAAGAGCATGAACTGACCATTGGCGAAGGTCCTGTCGCGGTCATCACGATTGACGCGGTCCGGCGGGAACAATGACATCAGGGCCATGGTCGCCACCGGCTGGGTGCACCGCTCAAACCAATGCCTGTTGACCAGATCCGTCAGGAGGCTGAGTAGCGCGGTATCCCGTCGTTGGGCCTCACCCATGGCTGCCCGAATCAGGTCCGGGTCCGCCCATGTGTCCGCATCGATGAACGCAACCCAGTCGCCCTGGGCATGCTCGGCCCCAAGTCGCGCAGCGTGGCACTTCCCGGCCCATGACTCTGGACAATCGGTGTTGCGAATGAGCGTCAGTCGATCATCCTGCTCCATCCGCTCGGCGATGATCGCTTCCGTGCTGTCCGTACACCGATCGGCCACCACGATGATCTGCAGCCGGCTCCAACGCTGCGCAAGCAGTGAGTCAATGCACTCGCCAATCACACGCTCCTCGTTGTGCGCCGGAACGACGATCGAGACGAGATGATCTTCGGTCGGTTCCTGCAGGCCGCGCCGCAGTGAAAGACCTGTCGACAACATGCGAGCGAGGCGTAGCATGAACACCAGCCACCACACGGCTGCCAATGCGGACAGGACGGCGAATACCAGCGATAGCAGGGTGATGGTCACAGGGTGGGGATGGTATCGACCGAGCCCGACCGTGCCCCTCGTACACTCTGCATCATGCCACGTATCGCTGAAAGTCACATTCGTGTGTTCGATCGCGCCGCAGGGCGTCGTGTCGATACGGAAGCCAACACCGTGTACGGCATTCCCGGAATCGTCCTGATGGAGAATGCCGCTGCCGGGGCCGCGGAAGTCGCCATGGGAATGCTCAACAATGGAACGCGTGTTGCCGTGCTCTGTGGACCCGGCAACAACGGTGGAGATGGGTGGGCGATCGCCCGACACCTTCACAATCGCGGGTGTGAAGTTCGCATCATCGCTCGGACATCGCCGCGATCCGGCAGCGATGCCTCCATCAATGCAACGATCGCCCAGCGCATGGGATTGGTCATCCACGACACACCGGAGCGGTTGGACGCCGTCGACCTCATCATCGATGCGTTACTCGGCACCGGACTGGATCGAGCGGTGACCGGTACGCTGTTGGAGGACATTCACTACATCAACACCGCGGGCCCGCCTGTCCTCGCCGTCGATGTGCCCTCTGGCATGGATGCCGACACTGGGCAGCCACTCGGCGGTGCCGTTCGCGCGGCCGCGACAGCCACCTTCGCCGGATGGAAGAAGGGCTTTCTTGAACTCGAAGCGCTCCGGTGGACTGGCGACATCCATACCATCGACATCGGCGTCCCGAGGGAACTGCAAGTGCAACTTGGGGTCCCACTCAGTACGCCAAGTGGGCACGGACGATAGCCCCGCGGCTACCATGAGTTCAGAGACGCGATGTACCAACCACTTCTCACCAGTCGATACCTCACAACCCGGATGATCCCGCTGCTGGCGGTCGCTGCAGTGGCGTTGTGCGTGGCGCTCGTCATCGTCGTCATTTCGGTCATGACAGGCTTTCTTGACATGGTGCGCTCATCAGGACAGACCCTGATGGGCGATGTGGTCATCTCCTACCCCATTCGTGGCATCCCGCGCTATGAGCAGTTGATCGAATCGGTTCTGGAGCATCCCGAGGTCGTGGCGGCCACGCCTGTTGTGGATACGTGGGGTCTGCTTCGTATGCCATATCCGGACGGCGATGCCAAGGAGAGCGAGCAAGTACAGATCTGGGGCATCGAGCCCGACTCCTTCTCCAAGGTCACCGGGTTTGCCGACACCTTGAAGTGGACCGCAGTGCCCGACGATGTGGCTCGGGATCTCCAGCAGGATCTCTTTGTAAACCACTCCAAACGAGTACTGGAGGAAGTCGTTCCCGTGCTCGACCCCGCGCACCGCCTCGCCTTGCTTCGCGCGACCTTCGGTGACGAGTTCCCATCCGAGATGTCTGATGAACAACTCGCGAGCATCCCATCCAATGAGGAGTGGGCCCAACGCATCGGCTGGTATCTGCAGCACGGAACTGATCACGATGCGGTGCTCGGTGACGTCGTCATGACGCGCCTGCGAAGCCTCGAACCGCGCCTGGATGACCCGCAGCAGGTCGTGCGCGATGGACTGTCCCTCTCCCGCAACGGCAGGCCCGCCATGGTGACGGGGTTGCATGTCTCCAAGGCCAATATTCGCACCCACACGGGCGACTACCGCGTAGCCGCAAATGGATACTGGTGGATGCCCCGCTTTGAAGGCACGCTGACGACGCTGCCCATCGACAGTCGCGGTGGCATGCTTGATCCCGAGAGCGTGGTGCTGCCGTTCGCCAATGAGTTCGCCAGCGGCGTCTACCTGATTGATCAGACTCGGGTCATGGTGCCACTTGAAGTCGTGCAGCGCATGACACATCTGGATCAAGCCGAACTGGTTGATGAAGACGATCTCACGACCATCGTCGGAGTCTCTCCCGCGCGAGCCACCATGGTGCTGGTCCGTGGGCGAGACGGCATGGACCCCAATGCGCTGCGCGACATTGTGAAGCACCAATACCGCGAGTTTGAAGCCAGATGTGACGCTGCCGGCCTACCTGAGATGGAGCAGCCGCCATCACTCGGAAGAAATCCGGGGCTCAGCGTTCTGACCTGGGAAGAACAAAACGCATCCTTCATCGGACCCGTTGAGAAGGAACGTGAGTTGATGCGGACGCTCTTCTCGATTGTCTACCTTGTGTGCGGGGCGCTGATCGTGGCCATTTTCTGGGCGATCGTCTACGAGAAGACGCGTGACATCGGCATCTTGCGGAGCATCGGGGCCTCCCGTGCCGGCATTGTGATGATCTTCTTGCTGTATGGCCTGTTCGTCGGCGTCTTCGGGGCGCTGGGTGGCGTACTGCTCGGTTGGCTCGTGACGACCAACATGCCGGGTATTCACGAAGCAATGTCGCAGCCTCCGCTCTGGCTCGGCATCGTGTTGGTGTCGGCCGGCGGCCTGCTGGTCATCTGGAGTTGTGTTCAATGGCGGGGACGCAAGCTGCTTCCGCTGTTGCTGGGTGTTCTTGGCGCCATCGTACTCGGTGTCCTTGGCGCGGGCGAATTGTGGCTCCGCAGTTCCGGAGGCGTTGTGCTGTGGGATCCGAAGGTCTACTACTTCACCGAGATCCCAAGCAATGTTGACTGGGCTTCGGCTTGGATCACCGCGGCCGCCGCCGCTGTATGCAGCGTCATCGCCGCCGCCATCCCAGCGGCCCGCGCCGCAGACATCGATCCTGTGGGGGCACTCCGCTATGAGTAGACCACTTCTGGAGTCGCGTGATCTGCACAAGACCTATCGGCTCGGACGCATCGATGTGCCGGTCCTGAAGGGCTGCAGCATGCATGTCAATCGCGGTGAGTTTCTCGCCATTCGGGGAAGCAGCGGATCGGGCAAGAGTACGTTGCTGCATGTGCTCGGCGGTCTTGATCGCCCAGACCCTGATGGTGGCGAAGTGCTGCACGATGGAGCGCCGCTCGCCGGCCGCTCTGAACGCCATCTCAATCGGTACCGCGCCCGGACGATCGGCTTTGTGTTTCAGTTCTATCACCTGCTGCCCGAATTGACGGTGCTTGAGAATGCAATGTTGCCCGGGCTGGTACCCGGCGGAATCGGCGGCGGGCCCGCAAAACGCCGCGCCACGATGTTGCTGGATCGATTTGGTCTCTCCCACCGCCTGAATCACAGACCCAGGGAGCTCTCGGGCGGCGAGCGGCAGCGGACCGCCATCGCACGGGCCATGGCCAACGACCCCGAGGTGCTGCTGGCTGATGAGCCGACCGGGAACCTCGATGAGCACACGGGCAGTGAGATCCTGGACCTGCTCTGTGAAGCGCACGACGACGGACTGACCATCCTGATGGTCACCCATGATGGACAGATCGCAGATCGGGCGGACCGGGCGATTCAACTCGTGGACGGCGTCCTCGCTGCTGCAAACACCGCCAAGGCCTTGGTTTGATCCCACATCTCCCCTCAGGAAACCCACAATCTCGGACAGTTTCGGAATAGACTGGAACGTCTGCGGCATCATCCCGATGTCAGAGTGTCCACAACGCACTAGATTTGGAGAGTTTTGATGTTTGAACGCCTCACCGATCGAGCTCGCAAGGTCATGGCGCTGGCCAATCAAGAGGCCCAGCGGTTCAACCACGAGTACATCGGAACCGAGCACATCCTTCTGGGGCTGGTCAAGGAAGGCTCCGGAGTCGGCGCCAATGTGCTGAAGGCGTTGGAGATCGATCTTCGCAAGGTTCGCCTTGAGGTCGAGAAGCTTGTCAAGAGCGGCCCCGAGATGGTGACGATGGGCAAACTTCCACAGACCCCCCGCGCCAAGAAGGTGCTCGAATACGCCATCGAAGAAGCGCGGCATCTGAATCACAATTACGTCGGAACCGAACATCTGCTGCTCGGCCTGCTGCGTGAACAGGACGGCGTGGCGGCTCAGGTGTTGATGAACCTCGGCGTGAAACTCGAAGAAGGTCGCGAGGAAGTACTCAACCTGCTCGGCGCCGGCATCGAGCCAGAGGATATGGAAGAAATCGGCGAAGGCGCTGAAGAAGCGCCGTCCTCCTCACCGCGCCGCGGCAAGAGCAAGACCCCAGCGCTCGACAGCTTTGGCCGTGACCTGACCGAGTTGGCCAAGACAGGCGAGCTCGACCCGGTCATCGGCCGGCAACAGGAGATCGAACGCCTCGTTCAGATTCTCTGCCGCCGCACCAAGAACAACCCGGTTCTGCTCGGCGAGGCTGGTGTCGGCAAGACGGCCATCATCGAAGGACTCTCGCAGCGCATCGTGGACAAGGAAGTACCTGACCTGCTGCATGACCGACGTGTCGTCGTTCTGGACCTTGCAATGATGGTTGCCGGCACGAAGTATCGCGGCCAGTTCGAAGAACGCATCAAGGCGGTCATGAACGAGGTCCGCCGAGCCAAGAACGTCATCCTTTTTATCGACGAACTGCACACGCTGGTTGGTGCCGGCGGCGCGGAGGGCGCCATCGATGCCTCCAACGTGCTCAAGCCGGCCCTCTCACGTGGCGAAATTCAGTGCATCGGCGCAACGACCTTCGACGAATATCGAAAGTACATCGAGAAGGACTCGGCGCTTGAGCGACGCTTCCAGAGCATCGCCGTCGAGCCTCCGAGTGCAGAGCAGACGATCGAGATCCTCAAGGGACTCCGCATCAAGTATGAAGAGCATCACCGCGTCACAATCACCGACGACGCCATCGAAGAAGCGGTGGAACTCTCCACGCGGTACATGCCCTCTCGTGTGCAGCCGGACAAGGCCCTCGACGTCATCGACGAAGCCGGGGCGATGATCCGCCTCCGATCGATGTCCAAGCCACCGGATCTCGCCGATCTTGAGAGCCGCATCGAACTGCTGACAGTCGAGAAGGAAGAGGCCGTCAAGGCCGCCGACTACGAGAAGGCCGCTGACCTTCGGGACCAAGCTGAAAAAACGCGGGCCGAGAAAGATACCGTCCAGAAGGAGTGGCGCGATCGCATGAGCGACATCGTCGGCACTGTCGACGCCGACGTCATCGCCGAGACGGTCTCCAAGATTACCGGCGTACCGTTGACACGCCTTGAGCAGGCAGAGTCGGCCAGGCTTCTGAAGCTAGAAGAGGAACTGCACCAGACCGTCGTCAGCCAGGAAGACGCAGTGAAGCAGGTCGCCCGCGCGATCCGCAAGGCCCGCAGCGGATTGAAGGATCCAAATCGCCCGATGGGATCCTTCCTCTTCGTCGGCCCCTCTGGCGTGGGCAAGACGCTGCTGGCCAAGGCCCTCAGCGAGTTCATGTTCGGCGATTCAGATGCCATGATCTACCTCGACATGTCCGAGTACATGGAGAAGCACACCGTCTCACGACTGGTCGGCGCCCCTCCCGGATATGTCGGCTACGAAGAAGGTGGCCAACTCACTGAGAAGATCCGCCGTCGCCCATACGCGGTCGTACTGCTCGACGAAGTCGAAAAAGCACATCCCGATGTGTTCAACATGCTGCTGCAGATCATGGAAGAAGGTCGCCTGACCGACTCGTTTGGCCGGAAGATCGACTTCAAGAACTGCATCGTCATCATGACGAGCAATATCGGCTCGGACCTCATCAAAGGCGGGTCGTCCTTCGGATTCGGAAAGCGGGACGAGATTCAGGACTACGAGACGATCCGATCCTCACTGATGAGCGAAATTGAGAAGTTCTTCCGACCCGAGTTCATCAACCGGCTCGACGACACGGTGGTATTCCGTCCGCTCCTCAAGGACGACCTCTATCTCATCATCGACATGGAATTGACCAAGGTGTGCAATCGACTTCGGTACAAGAAGATGGACATGCAACTCGGCCCGAAGGCCAAGGACTTCCTCATCGACAAGGGCTACAACCCCGACTTCGGCGCCCGCCCGCTGCGTCGCGCCATCAGCACCTACATCGAAGACTCGCTCGCAGAATCGCTGCTCGCCGGCGAATACAGCGAGGGCCAGATGATCAAGGTCACACACAACGAGGGTGACGAGCATCTCAGTTTCGAGTCCGAGCCATTGCCCGAGGACGAAACGCCGGCCGACGCTGAAAGTGGCGATCAACCAAAAGAAGCCGGGGTGTGAGCGACAACAGGGGTCAGATCACGCCAGTGAGTTCCAGCAGGCCGTTGGCTCCTGAGCGGCACCTAACCTCCTACCGAATATTCTCGAGTTTCCACTCGCCGCCTTCACGCACGATCTGAAGGAGGGAGAGCGGGAACTCGTAGGCCACGTGCCGACGCAGTGACACCGTTCCGCCAAACTCACCGACATCGGTGACCACATCCCCATACACCTTGCCGGCATGCATTCGATTGAGCATGCTCGCGATGTTCTTGCGGTTGCGCTGGAAGTACTGCAAGAAATCCCCGTACCCTCCTTCGCCGCGATCCTCGTACCAGCGACGCTGGTCATCGCTGATGATCTGTTCCCAAATCACCCGGTACTCGGAGCGCCGCAGACACTCGAGCAGATTGACGACCAAGTGCATGGGGAGCACGTTCTGCAACACGATGCTGCCGTCCTCGTGATCGGTGCGAATGCGGACTTGCTCCAGCCCGACCGTCTGCTCAAATCCCTGCAACTCCGGTGACTCCCGATCAATCCAGATGATCTCGGTTCCATCGGGGGTCATCGTCGAACTGGGAGTCTCGCCTCCCATGAGCCGCACCCACGACGGCCGCGTGCGATACTCGATGGGATTGGACTCGCATCCCATGGACACGATTGCAAGAGTGACCAGCATGAACAGTGTGCAACGAGTCATGGCGAGACCACTACGATAGCCACCCACCATGAGTACCGACAACCATCATCCCGCCGCCCCGCCCGGACTGCCCCGCGTGCTGCACCGGGACCAGTGGCTGGTCGTATTGAGCAAGCCCGTGCCGATGCTCTCGGTGCCAGGCATCGGACCGAAAAAAGCTGACTGCCTCGTCTCCCGCGCAGCTGAAGCCTTTCCAGGCGCAAGAATCGTTCACCGGCTGGATCGGGATACTTCGGGCGTGATCGTGCTCGCACGCGACGCTGACACCCATCGAGCCCTGAGCCTCCAATTTCAGGACCGGCTCGTTGACAAGCAGTACGAGGCCATCGTGGCCGGACAGCCGATCGCAGCGAAGGGATTCATCGACGCCCCCATCAGAAAGGACCTGGACAACCCGCCCCGCCAATGTGTCGATCAGGTCCAGGGCAAGCCATCACAGACCGCATGGCACATCATGGGGCCATTCGGCGATCACACGCGACTTGGGCTGTCGCCGCGCACCGGTCGCAGCCACCAACTCCGATTGCACCTGCAACACATCGGCCACCCCATTCTCGGCGACGACCTCTATGCCCCCCGGGACGTCGTCGCCATGGCGCCGCGGCTGTGCCTGCATGCGACGGAACTCTCCTTCACACACCCCGCTACTCAAGAACGCCTCACCCTTCAAGACCCTGCGCCGTTCTGAGTGGAGAAGCGGAGGCTCGCACCGCCGGCTTCACAGCGGTCCACCGCGCGACTGCCATCAAGGGGAAGTACAACCGGTACATGTGGTAGCGGAGATAGAAGACCTTGGGGAAGCCCGTTCCGGTGTATT